>CEPZ01055336.1_pt1 | contig 15647 bp, 8 predicted proteins | sample 530461 | NCBI WGS metagenome assembly CEPZ01 (sample SAMEA2620106, study PRJEB7988) | marine metagenome | isolation source: saline water (ENVO:00002010), including | reverse complement strand
CAACCAAAGTGTTCGCTTTAGTTGGACATACATTAGTTAGTGGTAAATCTGGTTCAGGAAAAAGTAATGCTTGTGAATGGTTAATTACCAATGTGTTTGAGAAGGGTGGAACTAAAATTATAGATTTATATGATAGTGGTCGGTTTGAGAATATGTTGTATGAATTTCCAGAAACTAAAGCGTATTTGGTACAGAAGTTGTATAATCTTACTGGGCAGCAACCCAAGGGTTTTCCGAACCAAATTATTATTGTTCCTGGACACGATTTAAAGTTTTGCCAAAAATTACCAAAAAATATGAAGTTGATGAGTTTTAACATTGAAGATTTAAATATTGATGATTTGTATTATTTGTTAGGGGCAAGTGAAAAATTACAGGGTTTTTTGGCAAGTATTTCAAATGAGTTTGGTGATGATGTAAACATAAAAGATATTTATGATATATTAATGTTTAATCGTTTTCGTGGGGAACACGCTAAAATAAGTTGTAATGCTCAAACCAAAGCCATGATTATTCGGAACATTAGAAGATGGATGAGTTCAGGTATATTTAGCGATAAATTACCAAAAATTGATTTTAAGGAAATACTTGGAGATACAAAAAGAATTACCAGTTTTTCAACTTTCTTGTTGGATACCGAAGAAGCGGAAAGAATGGCATATGGTTTGATATTAAAAAAAATTAATGATGCTAAACGAAGAAGAATGGTATCCAATCGGGTATTGGTTTACTTGAGAGAAATGAGTGTTTTCTTTCAACAAGATTGGGGTATGAGTAAAAAGTATATTTTGGAATATCTAAGACAAGGAAGGGATCGTGGAATTGATTTGGTTTGTGATATGCAACGGATGATGGATATCCATGCAACTTTTAGAAGGCAGTTTGGAATGGTAATTTTATTGAAAACAGATTACAACGATGCCGAGAAGATTTGGGATTTCCATTCTGATATTCCAAAGAGAGTAATAAGTAAAGCCCCGAAGTGGGGTGTAGGTGAAGGGATATTTGTTAGTGGAACTGATTGGGTTTACCCTAACTTGTATCCACCTGCTCGTCATTTACACAAACATCCAGGATTAAATGTGTTAGACCTAATGGGTGAGATCCATGGATATGAAAAATATAAACAAAACAAAATAGAAGAAATAATGAGGTTTGAAATTGAAAAACCAGAAGTTAAGGAGGTAGTTGAAGTTGAAGAAACCAACCCCATGTACAGACCTTAGTCGTGTTAATATAAATAAGAAAGAAAATTGGGTATTAAATAAGACAGAAAGGACATTATTAAGAGGGATTAGGGAAAGTCTTACTGAAAAATTCCCTAGTGGACTCACTTTGTGTCAAATATATGGTAAAGTGTTGAAACACGATAACCGAGGATGGGAAACATACCGAATAAAGTACTTATTGATGTTTATGTGGAAACAACATCAGATTAAAATCAAATATAATAACGGAGCGGCATTCATTATCTGGAGAAAATAAATGTTCATAAATTTTATTAGTGGAGATAATAACTAATAACTAGGTAAGGACAAGTTCCGAAAAAAGTTAGACTAATATATAGTAAAATTAGAATGAATAAGGAGGTATATACAATGTTAATCATAACATATATTTTTAAAACAATAAGGGGAGAGAAGAAACAATTGAAAGGAGTAGTTGCTAGGGATCTAATTAATAAGATTTTAAAACAGAATAAGATTGAAGCGAAGGTGGTTTGGAAATGAAAAAGAAAAAGATTGAAGATATGAGTTGGGAAGAATATATTGAACATGAGTTCCCTAACTATAACGAATAGACCAATTGGGTGATGATGAACATTAGCAGGTTTGGATATACCTCTTTTTCCTGCTTCCCTCGTTTGTTATTATCCAGGTTATATTATGCCAATAGTTAAGAAACCATTTGTAAGATATAATTTAGAAAAGAAATCAGATACTTTTACGGTTAAGTTAAACCCAGAAGAAAGAAAAGAGTTTGAGAACTGGAAGTACTTATTACAACAAGAAAAGGATTCAACTGCAATAAAACAACTAGCAAAACTTGGTGCAAAAGTGTTACTTGATGAAAAAACTAAGGAATCAATCCAGTTAGTTTTAGGTAATTATAGGAAAAATAAGCGGTTGGGTATTGTCAATTTTGATTGATTTTGTTACAAAAGTGTTACCAATATTTTGGTTTGGTAATACTTTTGTAATAATCCACCCTACTTAATCATTTTTAAAAATGGAAAGAATCAAAAAAATAATATTCTTAGAAGGTTGTTTAATTATAATGGCAGGTTGGATTTTAATTGGACATCTAATGATGGATTTAGAAGATTGGAATGTTTGGGTTGGTTTTGGTTTAATTCACATTATTTTCGCAATTGTTGCCAAACCAACCATCGGATTCGGTGATTTGTTAATCCGATATTCTTTGGAGTAAAAAAACGCCTAGAAATGCGTCAAACCCTACCTTTTTAGTGATTTTAACCCATCCGTTTTATAAACAAATCAACCATTATCCCCAAACATTCATTATTACTTTCCAATACAACCTAAATGGTATTCTGAAGTTATTTCTTACATCTCGCAAGGTTAAACTACCATCATTATATTTATTGTACATTTCATTAAGTTGTTTTTCAGTAGTTCGGATAGTATATTCTCCCCGACCACTTGCCTTAACAATTTTTCCATCTTGATACATCAAAGTAACCTTCCGTTGATCCGTCTTAATAGTCAACGATTTAACCCCGCTTTTTCTAACTACTTCCAATGCCTGTAAATTATTATTTGCTAGTTTGATAATTTTATCTTCATCTAACAAATTACTAGATGCAGGTTTAACCACTTGTTCTTCAACAATAAATAAGTCCATCCAGTTAAATGCAAATGCTACATTGATTAAAAGTAATGAAATGAGTATGATTGGTATTATTTTTTTCATTTTTAACACCTTGTTTTCCTAACAGACCAACTACTTAATCCCCTTTTTCTTTTTGTATTTCCACTTTTATTATAAGTAAGTTTATATCCATGTCTTAATGCACCTCGTTCAGACCTAAATGTTTTTCTTGATCTATAAGGTTTTCCACTTCTTTTTCCAACAACTCGGTATGTTCCCATTTTATTTTTTCCTCCTATTTTTTTTATATCTAGCGTAATTCTTTCTTCTTCTGTACGCCTCACGCCTAGCGGCTTTAGGACTACTATAACGCTGTTTTAACCTTTCTATCCGACTTCCCATTGTTTTTGGTTTAAATAAAAAAAAATAAAAAATTGTTTCTATTTAAAATAGATCTGCTAATCTGTCACCAGCAAGGTAACCTAATAGTAAACCATATATCCACTTAGTACCGGTCAACATGCTCAAAAGTGCAACTTTTGGTAAACCAAGTAAAGATGCGAACATAACTACTAAGGCAACAGTTGCCAATAAACCAATAATCTTGACAGCGATTCGAGGGATGATTTTCAAAAATCCTAAACCTAACCCCAGACCTAACCCTAGTAGAGCAAGTACTAAAACTACCATATCTACAGCCATTTTTTTTCACCTCCATGTATCATTTTATTACAAACTTTGTTACCAGGTAATAAATTACCGGAATAACTATGATAAACCACCAAGGTAATAACCCATAATTAACCAATAGTAAAATTATTATTACACTTCCAACTATTAGCCAGGTTTGTGGTTTTTTTACACTTTCTTTGATTTTGTCTTTGGTATCACTAACTTTACTTTCCACTGTTTCTTCTATGTAATCCTCAAAAATTTCCAATGTAGTTCTTTCTGGTATCAAGTTGGTTTTCTTCCCGAAATTAAACAAGAATGAACTTATTTTCTTCAATACACTCCTTAATTGTCCTGGAACTTCTGAAATTGTTTCTGTTAGTGTCTTTTCAACTACTGGAACACAACTTTTATTGATTAATGTAAAACCTGTACCACATTTCATCAATCCACCAGTTCCGCCACCTTCTGTGGTTGTCGGTGTTGGTGTTGGGGTTGGTGGGGCAACTAAATTAGTAATATTTATGGAAGAACATTTTTCTGTTCCATCTTCCCTTCCATCGTTAGGTGTTAAACAAGCAGTCCAATTGTCTTTTAAACTTGTTTCTTCTGGAACTAATAAATTGGTTCTATTTTCAAATAATACCCTTACTTGTTCTTCCGATAAACTTCTGTTCCAAATAGTTACTTCGTCTATCGTTCCTTTATAATAATTAGAGAATGCACGACCAATTTCCATATCAATTGAAGTAAAATTCAAATCTTTGGTATAACCTCCCCACGAATTTACTTTAGATCCGTTCTGGTATAATTCAACGAAACCTGAACTTTTGGAATAAGTAACTACGATATGTTGCCAATCACTTGTGTTTATACTTCCATTAGCGGTTTCAAGTTCCCCTGTTGTTGTATCATCATCAAATATTAATTCAACCATTATTTGATTATTTTCTTCTATTCTTGGGAAATATCTCAAAGAGCCTCGTTTTTGAATAATTCCTTGAAATGAATCAAATGATTCCCTTTTTATCCACATAGAAGCCGATATTTCTGAAGTATTGTAAGCATCAACACTTGTTGAATTAATAAAATCATTAACTCCATCAAATTCATAACCACCAGACGAATTATAAGTTGCACCATTCAAAGTACCATTATTTTGGATAGTGGAATAATCTTTTACTTTACCATTATCTTCTGCCAATCTTCCTGCTTCAAATGGCATATTTAATAATGCAATACTTGTTCCATTCAATCTCCAATCCCAAATATTAACTATTGAATCACTATCCAAATCCGCAGAACTTACATTATTTGAAGTGATATTGTCGTTGGTGTTGTTAAAACCATTCACTGATGTTATTGTTGGTGTATCCTGGGTTGGTTTGTAGTTTACTATTAAATTATTACTTGTTCTAGTTACTCCATCATCCCTATTATCGTTAGGTGTTACTTGACAAGACCAATTATCTCCTTCTGAAGTTTCTTGAGATGCAATTGTATCTGTGTTATTATTATAAATTAATTCAATTTGTTGTGGTGTTAATGTGTGGTTGAAAACCATAACATCATCAAGAGTTCCATTGAAACAATTATCCGTACAACCAATGTTTATTTGTGAATATTTCTGTTGAGGACAAATATTTGTTGTACCATAAACTGAATCAAAATCAGATGTACTAACCAAACTCCCATCTATGTAAATAGAATATACAGAAGAATTGTATGTTGCAACAATATGGTGCCAAGTGTTATTTGAAATGGAATTAAGTGGAGTTACAGCAGATAACCAATTAGTTCCATTACCAAATCCAAAATGAATCCTACTTACATTATATACCCATAATGAAGGCTGTCTATCATTTACAGACCCAGTGCTAAGATTATCATAACCTAAAAAACCATGATATATTTCTTGCCCTTCAGATTCTTCAGATTTAGAATTAATCCAAATGCTTTGACTAAATCTGCAACTTTCCGAAAAGTTTAATGATTGAGATTCTGGTATTTCTATTTGGGTTGCAGTAGATGAGTTACCAAATAAATATGCACCTGTTCCATCATAACCACCATTAGATTTCCATTCTAATTGACTACCTTGTTGAGTTCCTTCGTTTTCATAACTTGAATAATCTCTTGTATTATTAGAAGCACTAGAATTTACTTCTTCAAAAGGCATATTTAATACTGCAAAAGAAGTTCCATTTAACCTGAAATCAAATATGTTTTTTATGTTATCTCCATCAACATCCGCAGTATTTATTGCCGTACAAACTAAATTATCAGTAGAACGATTAAACCTTTCTGAAGTGTTTAATATTGGTGTATCATGGGTTGGTGGTGTATTGTTTACAGTTAGGAATGAAATAGTAAAATCGTTTACAAATGGACTATGTTCCCTATCTTCTGAATTATTCATATATACTTTGTAATCCATATATCTACCTTGTGGCATACTTGTATTAAGTATAACCAAACCAGTACTTAATTCCATATCTTCTGTTAAAAACCAACTACTCCAAGAGGCATTATCTTGACTGGTTCTAGATTCAAAGAATAATTTATTTGGTCTAGATTTTCTCATATCAGTATTAATTTGTTCTTTGGTTCTTGTTGTATTATATATCTTAATTTCATCCATCCATCCATCTAATTTAGTAGCGGAACTTTGCCTTCCAATATAAATTTCATTATCATTATCGTTTTGCATATCAGTTCCAGAAGTGTTGGTAATTCTTTGTCCATCCAAATATAATTCTGCGTCTTGGTTTGTATCATTATAAGTTACGGAAACATAATACCATTGATTAGAATTCAAAGTCCCCGTTCTTAAATTTCCTACTTCGTTAAAAGAATCAAATTCCAACACATTTAAACCGCCACCTTGTATAAATAATCTCCAACCACTGTTCCATCCGTTAGTTAATGTTTTTGACATTAATATTTGAGTTCTGGTTATATCAGGTACTTTAAACCAAAAACCAACACTAAAATTTTCTGAATTTAATGAACTATGATTTGTAATGTTAAGATATTGATTACCATTCAAATATGAACTTCCATTAACCCCAATAATATCATATACTGAACCATCTTCATTAATTGCATTATTTCTTCCAGTTAAATCATTAGAATCACTATCTAAAGTTAAATAAGTTACCAAATCAGGATCACTTGTATCTCTATCATAATCTGTAACATTATTAAAAGTACCATTAACTGTTAAATTTATATCTGAAGTAACAATAATTTCGTTGAAATCAACTTGTTCCCTAATATAATCACCTGATTCATAATAAGCAGGTTTGAAAGTACTATCGTTTTTAGAACCATTATAATATTCCAAAACTTCATCAGCCGACAAACTTGTATTTAAAACATAAATATCATCAACAGATCCATCCAGATCATTAGTTGTTTGTGATAATACTCTACCTAATTGTAATGCCCTGGTTGAATCTAAATTAAAATTAAAACCACCTGGATTAACCTCACTTGTAGTTTGGTTAATTCCATTCAAATAAATATAAGATTTGTTTGCACCAGTTCTATCAACTATAACTGCAACATGATTCCATTCACTTGAAGTGGTTGGATTATCCATCGTACTAATATATTCTCCTACCCCAGCTGTTCTAAAGAATAATCTAAATTTACTTCCAATAACATCTACTGACCAACCACCAACGGGTGCAGTATGAGAATTACTAATTAATCTTTGTGTTGTACTTCCAGTTAAATTGTTAGCAGTTCTAACCCAAAACATTACTGAAAAATCACCCATTGTACCAAAACTAAAATCACCATCACCATTAGCAACGGACATCCAATCGTTATTACTTGCAACATATTCATATCCACCCGAACCATCTTGTCCACCAGTAGAGTTCCAATCTGCTCCATTGTTTGTAGCGGTATTTTGGAAAGAACATGAATCATATACTGATGTTCCTCCATAATTAACATTTCCTTTCTGACATAGTTTAGCGTAACTTTTGGTTTGTAATCTACTTTTTTCTGAATTAAATTCAGTTAAATTATACACTCCAGGTGGACTTCCACTAAAAGTATCTTGTACTTGTGGATCAAAATCAGTTACATTAAATAAATTTAAAGTAAAATAAGTATTACCTGCTTCATCAGTTTGTTCTTCTTCAACCACTGTGGCATTATTATTATTATTCTTTGTCAATAAATCATGATAAGTAAATAATTTGGATTTAGAACGAGTAAAATTTTGACCTGCAAACGATTTAGTTTCTTCTACAATTGGTGTTCGATAAGCTAATCCTCGTGGTGATGTTAGTGTATCGTTAGAAGTTATATTCAAACTTATGTTTGTGTTTAATGTGGTTACTAATTCAGAAATATTAAATCCAAAAGTTAAACTACCAGTATAATTAGGTTGTGTTTCTGTGAATGTTCCATTCACTTGATAGATTGTATGAAATCGACCAACCAAAGTGTTTGTCACTGGGTCATAAAATCGCATAGTTACATTATCTTCACCAGTTCCATTAAATTCAAAAAACTTGGTATCATTCTTATCATAGATTTCTACAGTGGAAGAATTGGTTTGTGCAGTTGTAACTCCATTTGAAGTTGCAGTAACACCACAACTCCAATTATCTAACTCATCTGTATTTGAAAAATCTAATGTATCAACTGGAGTAATGTCTCTATCTGTTTGGGTCGCATTCCCTGTTTTATTTGCTGCACCTTGGTTTGCTTCGTCATCAAAATACCAAGTAAAATTTATTTCTATCTCATCTAATTCAAAATCTGAAGCATTTACTTGGCAAACTAAATTATCTGTTGTTGTATTAGTTCCTTCTGCGAATGCTACTGTGACTGTATTTATTACTGGTGCAGTTTTAATAGTTATAGTTGTGTTAGTTAAAGCAGTATCGGCAGTTCCATCATAACCCCTTATATCACAAGTCCAATTATCTCCACTAGAAGTAAAGTTGGAATCCATCTCGTGTACTAAAGTATAATCTCCATTTGTTACTATTGTGTTTCCAGATAGGTTTTCGGCACCATCATTCCATCTCCAACTCCAATTTACAGAAAGAGAATCACCAGTATCAACATCAGTAAGATTAACATAACAAGTTAAGTTTTCAGTAGTTAAATTAGTTAATGAAGATGAATTAATCAATACTTCTTGAACTACTGGTGCTGTGTTTGGTGCTGTCGCTAAGATTGTTGTTGGTGTACTGCAACTTTCTAATCCATCTGCAAAACCATCGTTGGGAGTGATACAACCTGTCCAATTATCGTCAGTAAATGTTTCGTCAGAACTAACCATATTGGTCTTATTTTCAAATAAAATATTTATTTGGTCTGCGGATAATGATTTATTATAAATCATAAACTCATCCATAGTTCCGTTGGCGAAGTCTTGAGCACCACCTTCACTCATTAAAAATATTGGAACATTATTTGAAATAACACCAGTATCAGATTCATTAATATTTAACACACCATCAATATAAATATATTTATCAGTTGTTGTTTTTACTAAAACTATATGATGCCAAATATCGTCTGAAGTATCTGTTGTTGCAACTAAATCATCATCTCTAGCAATGAAAACTATTTTTCCATTTCCATTATCTAATACCACATACCATCCTTCATTTCCTAACCCACCTAAATCCCTACTAATTAACCATGTACTTTGGTCTCTTGTGGCACTATCTCCTTGAGCTGTCGTTTTAATCCAGAAAGCAATAGTTATATCTTCACCATCTAAATAAGTAGAGTCTGGTATAGATAAATAATCATTAACACCATCAAATTGAAATGCACCACTTCCACCCACTCCAGCACTTTCGTTCCAAGTAATTCCACCACCTTCTGAAGCATTATTATCGTTCCCCGAATAATCTTTAGTGTAATTAAAAACTGAATCACTAACAGATTCAAATGGCAAATATAAACTAGTTATGGATGTATCGTTTAATTTAAAATTATAAATATTTTTAACTAAGTCACCGTCGGAATCAGCAGTCGAAACATTATTAATGGTTAAATTATCTGAAAATACACTCCCTGATATAGTTGGTGTTCCTTGTGTCGGGACATTATCATCATCGTATTGAAAAGTTAAATTACCCCACCAACAAGGATATTGTGGGTTTTCAATAACACAAAACAATTTGTATTTGAAATATTTTTGTAAATCTGTGGTTGACAAACTAGAGCCTAATTGTGTCGTACCAGTTTGTCTATCAACACCTTGAAATGGGTATCCTGGGTCATACATAACATTATCACTAGAAAAAGATAATTCAACCGTATCAATATAAGAATTCATAGACTGTCTAAATTCATCATTAACTTCTTCTTGAGTAAAAGTCTTATTCCACATCCTCCACTCATCAAGATACCCTTTCCAATATCTAGCGTTCTCATCATCACTGAAACCTTGTGCTAACCAATAATTTCTTACAGAAGAAAGAACTGCTGGATTTGCACAAGCAGAAATCGCAGTTTGTATTCCATTGATATAAGTCATACAATTAGAAGTATTCTTTACCACCATAACATGTTGCCAAACATTTGCAGTTAGTACCAGTGGAGTTACTGTATAACCAGAACCTGTTCCTAAATGCCAGTTGTAAGTATTATGATTTAAATTATCTTGTTGAATAACGAAACCCTGGTTGTTATCATGATGACCGAATATATCTGCATAAGCTGCTTGTGTCGCTGCTGGATTTACCCAAAAACTAACTGCAAAATCATCAATCATACTTGGTAAATAAGTTCCTAAATCAATATAATCATTACTTCCATCGAACCAGAAAGAACCATCAATTCCTAGTGGTGTTTCGTTTCCTCCTTGATAAGTTCCATTGTTTCCAGTTTCCGAATAATCAAAGAAACCTCTATCTTTTTCTGTTAAATAAATTTGTTCTACTTGTTCAGAAGTTAGTTCTGTATTATATAATTTAATTTCATCAATTCTTCCATCACCAAAAGTGCCGAAATCTTCTTGACCAATAGTTATATCTCCACCATCATCATTAATAGCAGTATAACTTCCACTAGTAACTTGGTCAACAGATTCTTTAACTCCATTAAAATATAAATTTAATCCATTAATATTACTTGAACCATCATAAGTTGCTGTCACATATACCCACTGATTAAGATAATTAGCTAGACTTACACCAGATTGAATTTGTAAATTAGCTCCATTTGCTGTATCAAATATAGTGAAAGTTAAATTACCATCTAATCCACCAGCAAAACTCCATTCACTATCAGAATCACCATTTTTTCCTTTAGATATTAATCCAAAATCTGCAAACGCATCAACATTTACCCAAGCAGAAATAGAAAAGGCACTATCAGTAGCACCATCTCCAAAACTTAAAGATGGGTCATCACTAATATTTATTGTATCATCAGTCCCATCAAAATCATAACATCCATTTATTTGACAATCATAACCAAAATCTGGGTCTCCTGATTTAGTTCCATCAAATCCGTTTCCAGTGTTGTCTGTAATTACATCTTCTGGGTAATCCATTTGAAAATTAAATCCAGTGTTATCTGAAGCAATTGAACTACTAATCTTATTCATTCTATAAGCAAGAACTAAATCTGTTTCTGTAGTATAAGTTCTTCCCTCTGATTGATTATTAAAAAAACCAGTCATATTAACTTCAGTAATATTTCCTTTGTAACCAATCCTGTTTCCTTTGCTTTCAAAATCTCCACTTTCATAATAAACAGGAAGAACATTGCTACTTGACTTTGTTCCGTTGTAAAAAGATAGGGCTTCGGTTGCACTTATAGTTCTATTAAAGATGAAAATATTATCTATTTCACCACCTAAAGTTGCTGGTTGAGTATCTAATTTACCTATTTGCATATTTATCGCAGAATCAATATTGTCGTTAATATCTTCTGGATTACTATAAGTCATAGTTTGATTAACACCATCAACATACATATAAGTTCTATTATCTCCGCTCCTATCAAAGACAACAACGTAATGGTGCCAAATTGTAATGTCTGGAATTGCATTAGTCATTACCGCCCCATATGTGGTAGCTAGTCTAGTCCAAAATCTTAACTTATCAGTATTCATATCCATAAAAAATCCATCACCAGTAGCTATTTTTGTTGTAGAAATAAGTCTGTGGTTAATAGTTGATTCATTTGCTTTAAACCAAAAAGCAAAAGAAGCATCTCCTTGAGTTCCCCAATCAAATAAACTAGATGATTCTACTGTTAAAAAATCATCTCCATCAAATTCGTAAGCACTGCCAAATCTTCCGCCAGTTTCATTAAACACTGCATTTGTTACAGAAGTTGTAGTTGCAAAACCACTATAATCTACAGTCGTAGAACCATCACTTGGTTGGTCGAATGTTAATATCAACAAAGCATCTCGTTGGGATTCTGTCCATTCATTACTTGAATCATATTCTGTTCTATTAAATGTTCCACCTGGAGATGCAGTATAATGTTCACTAATCTCTGGATCAAAATCTGTGGCGTTCCAAACTTCCAAATACCATTCACCATTACTTTCAGTAAATTGGAATGTAGCATCTGGGTTCTTAGTTTTCATATCTTTAAAATCTAAAACTTTCCATTTATATTTCGGGATTTCATTAAAACCATCAAAATTAGTTAAAGAAACCGATTCTATATACCTAACCGCCATATCATCATGTTGAACTAAATTTTCGGTAGAATTTATTTTAAACTTAACATAACTTTTATCAACAACACCATTCAAATTAAAACCAAATGTTAAACCTTTGGAAATATTTTTAGGTTCTGAAATATTATAACTTTTATCTTTCTGTTTGTATATAATTTCATATTGAGTTATTTTCTTAGAATCATCATTTAATACTACATCAAACCCTTTATTCAAATTACGATAACTAAATTTATCAATATTTTTTCCAACTGATGGTGGTTGAACAACAGTTACTTTCTTACCACCTGAAAGTTCTATCGGATTACCGAACAAAACATGTTTTTCAAAAGTTAAACCTTCTTGTGGTAAAAAGTAAAAACCTAAACCTGCAAACAAAAACACCACAAAAATTGGTATTATTATTTTCATTAATTTTGATTGATCCATTTTAAAATAACCCCTCTTTACTTACTGCTGAAACTAAACCTGCGATAAATACTAAACCCAATATAAATACAATACCTAATGAAAAAGTTTTATCTAAACCAGTTGTGTTGGAAACAACATTTACCATTGGATCTATTACTCTAAATAATGGCAATCTATCCAAACTAACTGGTAATTCAAATGTTTCATCTTCAGTTATTTTTACTAAACCTTGAACTCCCACATCAAAAGATGCAGGGAAACTTCCTTTAAATATCAAAAAACCACTTTCACCAACACCTAAATCAAACTTAGTTCCACACTTAGATTTATCAATATTACAATACTCAACATCTAAAAAAGAATCAACAGATTGAGTTAAAGTTACTTCAGCATTGGTTAATCCTTTATTTCCAATATTCTTAACCAATACTTCTTTGGTACTAGAAGATGGTGGGGCAATAACCGTAAAAGTGAGGGTGGTTATGCCGAAATCAATTATGGCAGATTGGTTTCCGACAATCTTGGTTACTATTCCCCCACCACCTCCTCCTCCACCACCAGGACTGGCAGGAACAGTGGTATCAACAGAGAAAGATGAACTTGTATTGTTTGTATTACCTGCGGAATCATTTACAAAGAAATTGAAAACATAATCTGTTAAATCTGAAGTAACAGTGAAAGTTTCACTGGTACTTGAACAATCCACATTTGTATTAGCAACTTCTAAATTAATTCCTTGTGTAACATTATAAGAACAATTTGCAGTGGAATAATCAACAATAGTCCAAGTTGCAGGGATATTTTCTTTAATTGTAACTGTTCCAGTTGGAGCAGTAATATCTAAGTTTGGTGAAATGGTATCAATACCAAAAGTGTAATTATTATCTGAAAAACCATTGTTGTTTAATGTATCGTTACACCAAACATCCCAAAGATAATTATTTTGGTCGGTTAAATTTACTTGACTAAAGTTTGTTAATTGTCCAGAAGTAATCCCAGTTAATGTTTGGTTCAACGCCCATACACCAGTGAAGTTTGTCCACAATTCACAAGTGTCCAACCCATCCCCATCAGTGGCAGTGAAGTTAAGAGTTATGTTGTCGGGACTATTAAAAAACTGAACATTGACTGGATAATTCAAATTTATTGCAGGGGATGTAGTAGAAATAGTAAATTGGTTGGTACTTGAATTGGAAGAATTACTTTCACTATCATCAGCATGTACTTTCCAGAAATGGGTTACATCACTTAAACCTGTCCAATTATAAGTTGTTGCTGTACCATTAAATAATAAAGTTGAAGCATCAACGGTGTCGGCATAAACATAATAAGTAATTGTTTCTTTATCTGCTTCGGTACTGGAATAATTTAGTAAGGCGTAATTGGTTGCGAGAGTAGAAGAATCTGCTGGAGCGTGAAGTGTTGGAGTACTAGGAATAGAATTGTTTACTGTTATGTTAGTAGTTTGATTAGTAGTTTCAAAAATAGTAGAAGTTGCCCATAAACTAACATTAACTTCTTGGTTCTTAGAATAATTATTTTCATTTAATACAAAATTTACTTGTTGATCACTAGCAACACTTGAGTTAGTTTCTGTATGTACTAAAATTCCATCTACCCACCATTTAATATAAACTGTTCCAGTATCTTTCTGTTCATCTGAATAAGTAGAACTTACAGTTAAATTGGTGTTGTTAAAAAACTCATGGTTTACTGGGGAAAAAGTTAATGCACTTAAAGTTGGAGTGGAATCAAAGAATGCGTCTAAAGTTGCATTGTCCAAATTATTATCTCCATACGCCGCACAATTACTGAAGTCTAAATTAGAAGCGTCAATATCCGAATCATTACCAAGTTTTAAAGTAACACCTGCTTGGCAATAAACATAAGTTGTTTGTGCAAAGGTTGTATTATTAAAAATTCCTAATCCTGGTTTAGTATCATTTAATAAATTAATTCTTGGATAATTCGTTTGTGGGTCAACTGCATCAACAGAATAGTTTTGAAATAATATATCTGTAGCAACTTCAAAATAAGTGGTTGAACGACCTGTTCCGGTCTTTCCTGCTCCTTCTCCAACCGAAGTATTAATTAAAATTCCATCAAAAAGTTTATAGGTAATTCCAATGAAATCAAACCAAACATTTCCGTTATCTGGATAATCACCATAAACAGCACATCCATGATTTTGTCCACAATTGGTGCTAGTTCCGCAATTACTACCATAAGTTCCACTATAACCAGTAAGAGTAACATTGTTAAATTCAAAAGTGGCAGAATTATTTATATATAATCTAGAAGTTCCACCCCTATTTCTTCCTCCTGCATAGCATCTTGTATTGGAAGGATTGTCACAAGTACAACTTCCGCCTGTGATGCTTCCACCACCAATATAACGAATTCTAGTATTATTTAATTCTAATTCAATATAGGAAGTAAAGTTGCCATTTCCACCAACACCTGCATCTCCTGCTTCACCTGTTCTATCTGATCCTGTAACAAATACACCACCACCATTTCCAGCATCTCCGCCTTGAGTCACGATGACAGTATCATATATAATCGATTTGTTTCCACGAAATATTACAAATTCCGAATGACCTCCATACCCACCCCATTTTGAAAAATAACCACTTCCGCCAGAAGTACAAGTTAATCCATCACCACCACGACCACCATAGTTTTGGAAAATTGAATCAGATATTCTGATTAATTGAGTTTCGTTAGCATATAAATGAACATAAGCACTTGCACCAGACCCACACACAGTATTTTGAGTAGCACAACCAGCACCACCACAATCTCCACCTTCTGCACCAAAAGAATTAACAGTAACATTACTCATATTAATCCAACCGAAAGTGGTGTTCAATCTTAAAAAATCTCCAGTTGTTGCAGTAATAACTGCATCGTGGATATAAATTGAGGAATTATTAACATCAATAGAGTTACCAGTTAATGTACCATTACAAATAAAAACTTCATTTTCTTCTTGGCAACCAGATTCAATTGCAGGATCTAAAGTGTAAGTAATTCCATTTTC
>CEPZ01013341.1_pt1 | contig 15647 bp, 12 predicted proteins | sample 530461 | NCBI WGS metagenome assembly CEPZ01 (sample SAMEA2620106, study PRJEB7988) | marine metagenome | isolation source: saline water (ENVO:00002010), including | reverse complement strand
TCCGGCTGCGGGACTGAATTGTTCTCATCAGAAACTAAATATGATTCCGGTTCAGGGTGGCCCAGCTTCTGGAAACCGATTGCTAATGATAAGGTTTCCAGCAAGACCGATATGAGCCTGTCCATGGTGCGTACAGAGATTCTTTGCAGTGGCTGTGGCGGTCACTTGGGCCATGTTTTTAATGATGGGCCCAAACCTACAGGAATGCGCTACTGTGTCAATTCCGTTTCTCTTGAATTTGAAGCACGAAATCCAAAATTTTCTAAACAGGGTGAACAGAAAGAAAATGAATAATATTAATGAAGAATAGACTTAACACTTATATATATGTCGATAAGTCTGTTCTTAAGGCGCTGCCCTATACCGGCATCTGAGTTTGCGTCTTTTCCTGTCACTTCTCCTCTTTTTCAATCAACTTAGCGCTCAAAACTATCAGAACTATGTGAAGGCCATGGCACGGGTCCATGCCGGTGACATCCCCGTTCCTTCAAAAATGGTCATGAATGTGGGCTCCCAAGTTTCATCGAAAACAGTTGTCTATGGTGAGAAAGATGGGAAAAAGCTTTCTGGATATTTGGCAACCCCTGGAAAGGATTCTACGAACCTCCCTAGCCTCCTTGTTATTCACGAATGGTGGGGATTGAACGATAATATCCGCTCTATGGCTGATCAGCTTGCGGCGGAGGGATATGTTGCCTTGGCGGTGGATTTGTACGATGGATCAGTTGCTGAAACATCGGTAGAAGCACGTACAATGATGTCAGGTGTGGGTAAAGATCCTATGGCCGCCAGAAAAAATCTTCAATATGCCTTCGATTTTCTGAAAGAGACATCCAAGGCTCCGAAGGTGGGAGTTGTAGGTTGGTGTTTTGGTGGAGGGTGGGCACTCCAGACATCCATATTATTAGGTAATAGGCTTGATGCGTGTGTCATTTATTACGGCAGGATCATTTTAGACAAAAAGAAACTTAGCTTAGTTCATGCACCGGTGCTGGGCATTTTTGGTGCTGAGGATAGCGGAATCCCACTAGACGATGTTAAAGCGTTCGAAAAAGTGCTGAAGAGCCTTAAGAAGGATGTGACAATTCATATTTACGATGGTGCTACCCACGCATTTGCGAATCCTTCCGGCCGGAATTACCAGGAAATTCCGGCAAAAGATGCATGGGCTAAAACATTACATTTTTTTGATAAGTATCTGAAGTCAAAGTAGTTTGGTTGGCATGCTTCCATACACCTTTTTCTCTGATATATATTTTTTCACTTATCTCTGCCTTCGCTCAGCGTTCTAAAGTTGCGATTGATTCTCTTTTTCCAGAAGCAACATCCCTGTTGGAATAATTGCAATATTTAATGAAGTTGTCGGTAAGAAAGGGACAGTAATGAAATCATGGATGATTTATGGTGCTAACGGGTACACCGGCCGGATCATTATAAATGTAGCAAGAGAGCTGGGAATGTTGCCCATTCTTGCCGGGAGAAATCGTGAACAGATAGTAGAGTTGGCATCCCAGCACAGTCTTGAGTATCGTCATTTTGATCTGAGTTCAGAGGAAACCGTCTGCCAGAATCTCTCTGATGTAGATATTCTTCTTAATTGTGCTGGTCCTTTTTCAGCCACAGCGGAAGTCATGATCTCCTGTTGTCTCCAGGCTACTACTCACTATCTTGATATTACCGGTGAAATTGATGTGTTTGAACATGCCCGGTCCTTGGATGAAGAGGCGAAAAATTCAAATGTTGTCATCTGTCCCGGCGTCGGTTTTGATGTAGTCCCAACAGACTGTCTCTCTTCACTTCTCAAGAATGAATTACCGTCAGCTGTCGAACTTTCACTCGCATTCCAGGCTGTTGCCAGCAAATTGAGTCCAGGAACGGCGAAGACGGCTGTTGAAGGTGCTGCCAAGGGAGGCCGTGTCCGAAAGAACGGGAAACTTCTGTCAGTGCCTCAGGCTTATGCATATCGTGATATCGATTTTGGAAAAGGGTTAAAGAGTGCTGTTTCTATTGCTTGGGGTGACGTCTCCACAGCCTATTACACTACTGGTATTCCTAATATTATGGTTTTCCTGCCAATGTCTACTAGAGGTATCAAACAGCTAAAGAAACGCCGGAAATACATGAGAATTTTACGCAGCTCTTTTATGCAAAATTTTCTTAAGCGGCGAATTGAAAAAAATATTAAAGGACAACCCGATAAAGAACGGAAAAAATCTAAGATGATAATTTGGGGTGAAGTGGTCAATGATGAAGGTGAGAATGTTACAGGTCGTTTTGAGACAGGAAACGGATATGACGTTACAGCAGTGGGTGCTGTTGAAGCAGTTGATTACTTATCAAATAATGATGCTGCTGGAGGTTTTTTCACACCTTCCATGCTAATGGGACCTGAAGTTTTGAATAAGCTTCCTGGATATACCGGGGTTGTGTTTGAGCACAAAAGGAAGAAGGATCATCATGAAAATCCGTGAAGCCTTACTTTTCATTTTTGTTATGTCACTCTTATACCTCTTTTTTTGGCCTGTACCAGTCAACCCAGTCGTTTGGAAACCGCCTTATTCGCCGGCCATGGAGGGTGTCTACGTCCCAAACAGCACTCTTTCCCAAGCGGAAATATTAGGCGAAGGCGATGGTATCGGGCCGGAAGATGTAGCAGTAGATGCTGAGGGTAATATTTATGCTGGTTTTGAAGAAGGTGTTATAATGCGGTACAAGCATGATGGTAGCGGCGGTGAGTCGTTTGCACAAACCGGCGGCAGGCCTTTGGGCCTGGACTTTGATACTGCCGGAAACCTCATTGTTGCAGATGCACTTATGGGGCTGCTATCCATTGATCCTAATGGACAGATCACAGTTCTTACATCAGGCGCGAGTGGAGTCAAATTTGGTTTTGCAGATGATGTGGATGTCGCAGATGACGGCACCATCTATTTTTCCGACGCATCTTCTAAAATAGGCATCACTGATTACAGGCACGATATAGTTGAACATCGTCCTTATGGTGGACTCTACGCTTATGATCCAATAAATGAGAGGACATATCTTGTAGAAGACCGAATGTTCTTTGCAAACGGTGTGGCTGTCAGCCCTGACGGTAATTTTGTTCTTGTGAATGAAACTAGCGAATACCGCGTCCGAAAGGTGTGGGTTAAAGGTTCGAAACAGGGTAGAAGCAAGATTCTCCTTGACGGTCTCCCAGGATTTCCAGACGGCATCTCTTCTAACGGTAAAGGGGTTTATTGGATTGCATTACCATCCAGGCGCCAGGCTATCATAGATAATCTTTCGGATAATCCGCTATTAAGAAAAATGATCCTACGCTTACCGGAAGCCATCCAACCAGCACCGGAAAGATATGGTTTCGTGCTGGGAATTGATGGAGACGGAAATATTGTTCATAATCTCCAAGATCCCTCACCTGAATCGTTTTCTCCCATTACAAGCGTTGAAGAACATGGTGGTATGTTATATCTTGGAAGTCTCACTTATTCAGGTTTTGCACGAATCAGGGCACCTGAATCTGAATAGCACAACTATTATATACCTGAAAGACGACACATCCTTCTAACTCAGTGATGGGTTTATATTGCGGGAATTCATTGAGTTGAACGAGAATGAATAGTGTCGCTAATGCAGTTTCAAGCAATTTGTTTAAGGATTCAATGTGCTTATTTTCCACTTAACCCTGAGTTATATCTATGAAGATTGCAGTTATTCAGCAGCACGCATCTACTGATAATCAGGATAACCTCACCAGAGGTCTTATTGCTACGGACAAAGCAGCGGAGATGGGTGCTAAACTGGCGGTGTTTGCTGAATTGGCATTCACGCGCTTTTTTCCTCAGAACCGCACGAACGAACCTGTCATACATCTTTCAGAAAAAGTGCCCGGACCCACCACTGAAGCATTCATGGAAAAAGCGAAAGAACACGGCATGGTTATTGTAATCAATCTTTTTGAAGAGGCTGACAATAAGACTTATGATTCATCACCAGTTATTGATGCTGATGGGGCGCTGCTCGGTGTTACAAGAATGGTTCACATTGCCGATTATGACTGCTTCTTCGAAAAGGACTATTATGCTCCGGGAGACCGTGGTGCACCTGTATATAACACTGCTGTCGGTAAGGTAGGTGTTGCTATCTGTTATGATCGTCACTATCCTGAATTCATGAGATCCCTGGGAGTGGATGGGGCCGATCTAGTCGTTATCCCTCAGGCGGGAACGGCGGGGGAGTGGCCCGATGGTCTATTTGAGGCGGAATTGAGAGTCGCTTCTTTCCAGAACGGCTATTATTGCGCTCTGGCGAACCGTGTTGGTGTTGAGGAGAAATTGGAATTTTCTGGTGAATCGTTCGTAACGAATCCTGCAGGAGAGGTGATTGCGCAGTCACCTGCCGGTGAAGATCATATTCTTATTGTTGACATTGATTTTAATCAAGTTGCTTCATCCCACGCCAGGAAACTGTTTTTTCGAGACCGCCGCCCTGAAGTCTATCCCCTTCATTTGAAAAAGTATGAAACTGATTAATTTCTTTCTTCTTGCTGCCTTTTGCCTATGGCTGGCCGGATGTGCTGCATTCACAGCCTACGGTCGACTTGAAAAACAGGCGCGCCAGGCATACCAGAGGGGAGACTATGACCAAGCGGTCTATGATTGTGCCTACGCACTGAGAATTAATCCAAGTTATGAGCCGGCGCAATTCTTAATACAGGACACGTTTAAAGCTGCAGTTATTGAACATAAGGCAAATCTGAACAACCTTTCTTCAAGTACAGAGAAATTTCGGTGGGACAAGATCGTGTCAGAATATAATGATCTTATAAAGCTTAATCAGACTATTGATCAATTGCCAGTCCTGAGGCACAAGGCAACTGGTGAATTAATCGTTTTTGAAACGACTGATTATTCCTTGCAAATGGATCCTGCAATACAGATGGCCGCCGAAACTCATTACAATGAAGGCATAACACTATCTTCAAGTAATGATCTCAAGATAAAAAAACAGGCGGCAAAAGAATTCAAGATGGCGCTGGGTTTCGTTGCTGGATACAGAGACGCATCTCAAAAATATGAAGAGATGCGACAGGCAGCTATCCTGCGAATGGCAATGATGCCTTTTGAGGACAAAACAGGGACTCGTCGAAAATACGGTTCTGTCTCTGAAGTGATTATGGATGATGTTGTCAGTTCTATTCTCCGTGACAATTCAGCCACAGAATTCCTTGAACTGATATCCAGGGAGAGACTGGAAGAGGTAATTGAAGAACAGGCACTTTCGCAAAGCGGTATTATTGATGAATCCATGGCAGTAGAAGTAGGCAAAATACTGGGGGTAACTGAGATCCTGTACGGAAAAATCACTCAAATTATTGTTTCTCCTTCAGAAACGACCCGGGATGTGCGCCGAGAAAAATCAAAAGTTGTTATCCGTCGTGAAAAATATATGGATGATGAAGGTAAAGAGAAAGTGAGGAAAATTTACGGTGAAGTAGAAGCTAAGGTAATTGTATTTAAACGATCAACCAGTGCCCGGATTCGAGGTTCCTACAACATTGTGGATGTCATGACAGCGCGAATCCTAAAAAGTGATTCTTTTGAAGAGTCATCAACTTCCCATGTCGAATGGGCGACATTTTCCGGAGATGAGAGAGCAATTTCATGGAACAGTCGCCAATTAACAAAAAAAGGTGAACAGCGAGTACCGGTTGAGGGTGAAATGGTCAACATGGCCGCTAAAAAGATTTCCACCTCTCTCGCCAAGTCCATCAAAAATTACGCCCGATAAGTACTCCTTCGGGCAGTTTCATTGTCTGATTCATCCATCCTTATTGTAGTCCCAGTATTCAATGGAGAAGAGTCCATTCTCCAACTGCACACTGCTCTAAATCAACTAAATATAGGACAGCATTTAATTATTGATGATGGAAGTATAGATGCCACAGCCCAAATTTTATACGATAACAGAATTCCCCACCTCAGTCACAAAACCAATCTCGGTAAAGGAGCAGCTATCAAGTCTGGGGCCAAGTGGGCTATTGAAAACAACTTCCTTTGGATCCTCACACTTGATGCGGATCAGCAGCATACACCATCATCAATTCCACTATTTATAGAAAAAATGAGAAAAGGGGTGATTCTTATTGGTCAACGGACTGATCTGAAGTCCATGCCTCTTCTCAGAGTTTTTTCTAACAAGATCACATCTCTTCTGTTATCAATCAGGACAAATAACCAACTCAAAGACTCCCAGTGTGGTTATCGCTTGATTCCACTCTCCCTTTTCAAGGAAGTCTCATTCAAGCAAAATGGATTTCAGTTTGAGAGTGAATTGTTAATTAAAGCATCTTATACAAATTACACGGTAGAGCATGTCAATATTCCTACTGTTTACGGTTTGGAGAAATCTGCCATGAGAAACATTTATGACACAGTTAAATTCGCTGCCATGTATTTCAATAGTTTTATCTGGTAGCATGTTTGGCTGGATGAACGTGTCAATGCGCGGGGTAGATATTTTATGGTAACGGGGCTATACCGTCAGCATAATACCGAATCTTACTTTAGTTTAAAGCATTTAAGATGAATAAGTTTAATTTGTTTATAGATCTTTTCGGGGGTTTTTTTCCTTTGGATTTATGAATTCGATCGCGATTGCACTAAGAGGAATGGCCATGGGAATGGCTGAAGTTGTACCAGGGGTTTCCGGGGGTACCATTGCTTTTATTACCGGTATTTACGAGCGTCTGATCAAGGCTATAAAGTCTATCCTCAGCCCCTCGATTATCCGATCGTTTCGGGAAGGAGGTTTGCCGGCCTTTAGGCAGGAAATTGATGGTCTTTTTTTGCTGAATTTGGGGGTCGGTATGATGCTCGGAATCGGGCTTGGCGTTTTCGGGGTTTCTTATCTATTGACTAATCATCAGGAGCCGCTTTGGGGATTTTTCTTTGGTTTGATTTTAGCATCCGTACTATACGTTGGGCAACAGGTTGACCAATGGAATGTCCGATCTTTTCTGGCCTTGGTTTTGGGAACCGCGATTGCCTATGGAATCACCATTCTTAACCCTTTCATGGGCTCACAGAATCTGCTTTATATTTTTTTTGGAGGCGTAATTGCCATTTCTGCATTAATCCTGCCAGGAATCTCGGGTTCTTTTATCCTGCTGCTCATGGGCTTGTATACAACCGTAATTCCTGCTGTGAAAGCAGTCATAAAAATGGAAGATTTGAGTCAACTAATGATTGTTTTGGTCTTTGGTTTAGGGTGCCTTGTTGGTTTGGCAAGTTTCAGCCGTGTTCTCTCTTGGACCTTTTCTCGTTACCGAAACAGTACATTGGCCATATTGGCAGGGTTTATGCTAGGATCGCTCAATAAGATTTGGCCCTGGCGCAATGTTCTTGATACCCGCGTGAACTCTTCTGGAGAAGAGCTTCCTCTTTTAGAAGTAAACGTATTGACGAATAACTACGAGGGTGATGCTCAAATTTTGTTGGTTCTGGTATGCATGGTGATCGGGTTTGTCATGGTTTATGCTTTGGATCGGCTGGGAAAAAGATAAGTTATGAAGTTTGCTTATCGAGAGGTAGATCAACATAACATTTACTGTTCTGAGACGCCATAGGTCCGCTGCCACTTTTATATTTTGCCACCCATTATCTGGAAATTGGATGAGCCTATCACGACCTTTATTCATCATTAATTCAATCTTCTCTCAATTGTATTTTCTTTCTCCTCATGGGCGGTTCGTCCTTCTAAAATATGCCTTTTGACTGTTAATCCACTCAATCTCTCTCTAAATTCACAAAGCTGCTATTCTCAGTTGAGGAAAATTGGAACAATGGAGAAATGGAGTATTGGAATTTTCACTGCCGCATTTATCCACTAATGCTGATTACCATTCTTCCAGAAAGAATTCGGGGTGTAGCGCAGCCCGGTTAGCGCGCGTCGTTCGGGACGACGAGGTCGGGAGTTCAAATCTCCCCACCCCGACTGATTTCAATTCTAATCACGAGTTCATTCCTAAAACTTTGAGCCTAAAGACAGATGATTGCTAAATACACATTTTTAATTATCTATTTCATGATTCTTTTTGGTATTGGAATTGTGGCGTCCCGTCGAATCCGTTCCCTGAAGGATTTCTACCTAGGTGGAAAGAATCTTGGGCACTGGGTTGCAGCTTTTTCAGCCAGAGCAACAGGGGAATCGGGCTGGCTTATACTGGGTGTGACTGGAATGGGCGCCATGATGGGGGTGAGTGCTTTCTGGGTGGTTATTGGTGAAGTGTTGGGAGTTTTCATTTCCTGGCAATTCATGGCAAAAAAATTCAAAAGGCTTGCTGATGAATACGATGCTATCACAGTGCCTGACTACCTTGTTAGTAGATTTCAATCCACCAGCAACAAATTGCGAATTGTTGCTGCCACAGTGCTTTCCGTATTTGTGGTTATTTACGTTAGTGCTCAGATCGACATTACAGGAAAAACCTTTGAAACATTTCTTGGAATAAACTATTACGGGGGCGCCCTTTTGGGTTTTGCTATTGTTCTTATTTACATATTTGTCGGAGGATTTTTGGCTGTTGCCTGGTCTGACCTTTTCCAAGGGACACTTATGTTTTTTGGGTTAGTTGCTCTTCCTGTTGTTGCTATTATTGTTGCCGATTTTCCTGGTGGCATTTTTCCCGCCCTAGGCAATATAGATCCTGACCTCCTGAATATTTGGGGTCCCGGCGGGTTTAACATGGTTAATGTTGCAACAGCCTTTGGTCTTGCCACTATTGGTCTCGGTTTCCTGGGATCGCCTCAGGTATATGTCAGATTCATTGCTATCCGCAATGAAGAAGAATTAGAAAAAGGAAAGAAGGTTGCCCTTCTTTATACTTTATTGACAGATTCAGCTGCCGTCTTTATCGGTATTTTGGGCAGGGTTCTTTTTACGGGTATTGGGGACAATCCTGAAAATATTCTAGGCATAAGTGCTGAGAACGTTCTTCCCATATTGGTAGAAACAGTGTTACCTATGGCTCTTGTTGGACTTTATATCGGTGTAGTCTTAGCTGCTGTTATGTCTACAATTGATTCACTGCTTGTGGTAGCGTCCAGTGCTGTTACAAGGGATTTCTATCAACAAATTTTTCATCCGGACATGGATGGGGAAAAATTGACCACCCTTTCAAGGAATGTAACATTGGTTATGGCGCTTATCGCATTAGCTATCGCCATGATTGTATCGGTAATTTCTCCTGACCGGACCATTTTCTGGTTTGTTATTTTTGGTTGGTCCGGCATTGCAGCTACTTTTTGTCCCACAATTATCCTCTCACTGTTCTGGAAAGATTTTACTGAAAATGGCGCTATGGCAGCCATGATCGCCGGATTCATTACTGTTCCTGTTACCAAGTTTATTCTGGCTACAAACGATACATTTGGGATTTACTTTGAAAAAATGGACGTCATGGCACCGTCTTTTGCAATAGGACTTATAGCTGGATATATTGCCAGCAAAGTGGATAACAAATAGCCTTTTAGTTTATTATGCAACTACTGTTCTGCATTCTGACTTTATTCTAAACTATCGCCGGCCATGGTAAGCGGATACGATCATCACCAAATTGAGCAGAAGTGGCAACGCTTCTGGGAAAAAAATAGCTCTTTCAAGGCTATTGAAGACAATTCAAAACCAAAATATTACATCCTTGACATGTTTCCCTACCCCTCAGGACAAGGACTGCATGTAGGGCATCCACTTGGCTATACCGCAACAGATGTTGTATCTCGTTATAAACGAATGAAAGGATTCAACGTACTCCATCCAATGGGGTGGGACGCGTTCGGTCTTCCCGCTGAACAATATGCACTTCAGACAGGAACTCATCCAGCTATAACCACAGCAGAGAACATTGATAATTTCCGCAGGCAAATTAAGACCATTGGTCTTTCCTATGATTGGGACCGCGAAATAAACACAACGGATCCTAAATATTACAAGTGGACTCAGTGGATATTCCTTCAGTTATTCAATAAAGATTTGGCTTATGAAGCTGAGGTGCCTGTCAACTGGTGTCCGGAGCTAGGTACAGTTTTGGCCAATGAAGAAGTGGTTGATGGAAAATCAGAGCGAGGGGATCATCCTGTCTATCGAGTACCAATGCGTCAGTGGATGTTGAAAATAACGGAATATTCCGAAAGCCTACTTGAGGGACTGGATGAACTTGATTGGCCTGAGGGAGTTAAAGAACTTCAGCGCAATTGGATAGGACGATCGGAAGGGGCGGAAGTCATTTTTCAACTTCCATCTATTGATGAATCCATAACCGTTTTTACCACAAGGCCTGATACTCTCTTTGGTGCAACATATATGGTACTTGCTCCGGAACATCCATTAGTTGGGAGGCTTACGGTTCCAAACAATAAAAAGCAGGTAAAAAAATATGTAGAAAAGGCTCTGAGAAAATCAGATCTTGCAAGAACTGAACTGGAAAAGGAAAAGACAGGTGTTTTTCTAGGTTCATATGCAATTAATCCCGCTAACGAGGAGCATATTCCTATTTGGATATCCGATTACGTTCTCATGACTTACGGAACCGGAGCCATTATGGCTGTTCCAGGAGAGGATCAACGGGATTGGGATTTTGCAAAAAAATATGATCTTCCAATTGTGCGAACGGTGCAACCCCCTGACAAATTTGATGGTGAAGCATACTCAGATGATGGACCTTCTGTTAACAGTGATTTCCTCAATGGCCTCAAAATTGTCGATGCAAAGGAAAAAATAATCGATTGGCTTGAAAAGAATAAACGTGGATGTTCCGCAATTCAATATAAACTAAGAGATTGGCTCTTCTCTCGGCAACGCTACTGGGGTGAGCCATTTCCAGTTATTCATTTTGATGGCGATGTTGAGGCGGTAGCTGAAACTGATTTACCTGTTGAACTTCCTGAGATTGAAGATTATAAACCTTCCAAATCCGGTGATCCGCCATTGTCCAATGCTGGAGGCTGGCTCACTGTAGATATTGATGGGAAATCAGGAATAAGAGAGACCAACACCATGCCCCAGTGGGCTGGATCCTGCTGGTATTTCCTTAGGTTTGTCGACCCACATAATGACGATGAACCTTGGAACAAGGATATTGAATCATATTGGATGCCTGTTGACCTTTATATCGGTGGTCAAGAACATGCTGTCCTTCATCTTCTATATGCTCGGTTCTGGCACCATGTTCTTTATGATCTTGGTCATGTTTCCACTAAAGAACCATTTAAAAAATTGGTGAATCAGGGAATGATTTTGGGTGAGGATGGCGCTAAGATGAGCAAATCCCGGGGAAACGTCATAAATCCCGATGTAATTATCGATAAATATGGCGCTGATTCTCTTCGTCTATTCTATATGTTCCTGGGACCGCTGGAAAAAGCAAAACCGTGGAGCACCTCAGGAATTCAGGGGAGCAATAGGTTTATCAGGCGGGTTTGGTCCATGCTGACTGATGAGAACGGAGATCTGTCAAAAAAAATCAGTGACATTGAGGCTGACAATGATTTGACCAGGTTAATTCACCAAACCATCAAAAAAGTGACTGATGATATTGAGGCCCTTAGATTCAATACCGCTATCTCCCAATTAATGATTCTGGTAAATGAAATTAAAGAGCGGGATAAATATCCTAAAACTGCTGTCGAATTGTTGGTCCTTCTAATGAGTCCCTTCACGCCACATGTGTGCGAAGAACTCTGGGAGAAATTGGGCTATGATGATACTCTAATTAATTGCAATTGGCCGGAGTACAGCGAAAAACTGGCGAAAGAAGAACTGATTACAATTGCCGTTCAAATAAATGGGAAGCGTCGGGCTGAGATCGAAGTTGCTCCCGGCATTGATGAAGAATCGGCATTGGCGCTGGCACTTGAGCACGAAAATGTAAAAAAGTATGTGGATGAGAACGAGATCAAGAAGACAGTCCTGGTTAAAGACCGTCTGTTAAGTATTGTCGTCTGATTCCAATTCAGACGGTCTTTCAAACATTTCTCTCAGATCACTTTTTATCACCTTTCCGAGATTATTTCTGGGGAAGTCATTCATTATTAAGACTCTTCTTGGTCGTTTATGGTTGATGAACTTGTCTTCACACCATTCCAGGATACTGTCGTCAGAAAGTAATTCGGTTCGGGGAATCACGGCGGCGCAGATAATCTCCCCCCATACATCATCATGGATTGATACAACGGTGGCGTCGTTAATATCCGGATGTTCTCTCAACACCTCTTCAATTTCCAATGCTGAGACTTTATGCCCACCCGTTTTGATAATATCCTGATTGAGTCTTCCTAATAACCGGTAAAAACCGTCTTCTTCTACAGAAAGATCGCCCGTTTGAAACCACCCTTTGTGGAAAGATGCTCCAGTTTCATCAGGTCGTCGCCAATATTCAGAGAAAACACCTCTTCCATTAACCAGTACTTCCCCTGGCACACCTGAAGAAATTTCCTGACGCTGTTCATCCACAAGTTTCACTGATACACCCGGGAGAGGTTGACCAACCGCCCCTTTTCGCCGTTCACCGTCCAATGGATTGGAAAGGATCATACCCGTTTCCGTCATGCCATATCTTTCGAGCATTTTATGACCCGTGATTTCATACCATCGATCAAACAGTGAAGTGGACAAAGGGGCTGATCCTGATACAGTGAGCCTAAGATTAGAGACGGCTTTAGCAAGTTTCAACTGCTCATCATTATCAACATCGTCGTACCACTCCATCAATTTGGCATAAATGGTCGGAACAGCCATATAAAGAGAAATATCACCTTTTCTGAATTCGTTCCAGACCGCTTGTGGATCAAATCGGGAATGAATTCTGCATGTTGCACCTGAAGCGAGTGCACAGCATAAAATATTGACAATGCCATGAACATGGTAAAGGGGGAGTGTTAACACTGTTTTGTCCTGTTTTGTCCATCCCCATGCTTCCTGGAGGCTCCTTATTTGTGCCTCGAGATTTAAATGACTTATGACGACACCTTTTGGTTTCCCTGTAGTGCCTGATGTATAAAGTAACATGCACGGCCGGTCATTATTGATAGATGGTAAATTTTTTACTGAGTCTATATTGTAATCATCCATTGTTTTCACTATGTCTCGCCCGGTGAACGGCAAAACTGTATCAAGTGACCCTTTTTCAACAATGATTGTGGATGGTTCAATATCCTCAATTAGAAAACGCAAATCATCATTAGGAAGTTGATGCGGCAAAGGGACAAAAATTCCCCCGGCCTGCCAAACCGCCCATTGAAGAACTACATAATCAAATGAAGGAGTAAGAAGGGAAACTATTCGATCGCCTTTCAGATCATTTTTTTCTGTTATTAAATCGGATGCCAAAGTTTGAGATCGTTCCAGAAGCTGCCTGTAGGTGAGTACGCCTCCATCACTTTCCAGGGCTATTCCATTACCATATTGGTCGGCTTTATCTATAAGAAACATCTAGATATTCAATTCACGATATAATTAGGATGAACTGTGGGCGAAGAGGGTATTTACACGCTCATCTGCGGTATTCTCCCGCATTTGAGTGAAAAAGAGATAGAGCACTGTAGAGAGAAGCATTGCAGGAAAAACTCTATGGATTGATCCACTAAACGGAAGGAGGGGCCAGAGCAGTAGCACAACTGCACCCGCAACCATAGATGAACAGACAGCGAAGCTATTTCCGCGACGCCAGTGAAGCCCCAGAAGAATAGCAGGCAAGAAACAGGCCGCATACAAACTTCCTGAGAACGATGTTAGGGTAACAATACCGCCTGGGGGACGAAGTGCAATGAGTGCTGTTATTAATGCACCGGCAATTACGTACATCCTTGTAGCGCGAATATGTAATTCTTTCGTTCTATCAACCTTTTTGATGGATATGATATCTCTATGAAAGGTAGATGCCATCACAAGCAGTACGCTGTCCAGTGACGACATGGCGGCTGCCACCATAGCCAGCACCAAAAAAGAACTCAGCAGTGGGTTGAAAACGGTATTATTAGACAATAAAGTGGGGACTACCATATCGGAATCGGCCAATGGAGTTTTAATAATTCTATGCGCATATAGACCAATAGGAACGAGCAGGGTATAGACAATAAAAAATGCTGCTGTTGATACAATTCGTCCCGTGGCGATACTTTTATCGCCGCTGATAGCGTAAAACCTGGATAACTGCCTTGGTTCTACCATAAACTTCATGGTTGACGCCATCATGACACCCAGGAGCACAGTAAAAGGCATTGCGGTATCCCAGGAAAGCAAATTTGCACCATCCTGGGTAATATCGAGATTAAATAATGTATTCACACCGCCGGATGAAGATGAAACACCCCGGAATAGAACCACGGCTGCAACGCACATAATAACGCCTTGAACTGCGTCAGTTCTGGCAACAGAAATAAACCCACCAACAGCTGTGTACAGCATAACTATTATAAGAACTACAAATATTGCCAGTTCGTATGACATATCCAGAAAGGATTGAAGAAGGTTTCCTGCTCCTTTGAATACTGCCGTCATATAGAGAAAACTGGAGAAAATTACAATTACGGCTGCAATTAGGCGGGCGTTATCACTGCCGTAACGAAAACCTATGAAATCGGGTACTGTGACAGAATCAAGATGTTCAGTGAACCGTCTCAGCTTTGGCGCTACAATCAACCATGCCATCAATGAAAAAATGACAGCGCACGGCGCTACCAGTAGCCATCCAATTCCGTAAGAATAGGCCTGTCCGGAAAAACCGATAAAGCTGTTTGTGCTGGAATAGGTAGCAAAAAAGGAAAGTCCTATGGTTATACCACCTAGAGATCTTCCGCCTATGAAATAGTCTGTTACATTCCTAGTCTTCTTGTTACCCTCAATAGCATGACGAATCAGAATGGCGGTGTATCCACTGAACATTAGGAGGAATATCCATTTATCAGCTAACCAATCCATTATACTACCTGTTTATGGGATAAAATTGTGGACTACGATCCACCAGGAATAACAGGTAGAAGAATATGCGATGGGCGACTCTTATCGTGGTAGATGGTATTAATCGCTTTCACTTCCCGTCTATTATCATTTAAAGGTTCACCCGTGTTGGGGTTAACATCAAATCTGGGAAAATTACTTCCGGCTATATCAACACGGATTCGATGACCCTTTTTGAAGACGTTTGAAGTGGGGTAGAGGCGTACCTCAAACTCATATACGTCACCTGGATTCATCAATTTTTCTTCTGTTCTGGAATCCCGGTAACGGGCTCGCACAATACCATCACCAATATTCAGATCAAATCCTCCAGGGTAATCAGTATTGGCTGGGTAGACATCAACAAGCTTTGCAGTGAAATCTGTATCCAGAGCGGATGAAGATGCCCAAAATTTTACACGAATTTCTCCTGTTACTTCAACGTCTTCCTGTAATGGATCAGTTTGAAATACCAATACATCATTTCGGGCCGAAAGGGGAATGGGAAGAGGCCAGTTCCAGACATGATCGCCACCTTTCTGATCCCATGCGCCCTGTAGGAGAATTCCACCGCCTGATGAAGTGTTTCCGCCGATAGCCGGAACAGGATCATTCGGGTCAGAAACAAAATCCGTAGAGGAATTTTTTTGAAC
>CEPZ01081417.1_pt1 | contig 15658 bp, 18 predicted proteins | sample 530461 | NCBI WGS metagenome assembly CEPZ01 (sample SAMEA2620106, study PRJEB7988) | marine metagenome | isolation source: saline water (ENVO:00002010), including | reverse complement strand
TGCGTTGTTGGCTAGCGTCTGTGCTGCGCCGGCCTGCTGGTTTTTCAAAGTCGGCCCACTCGCTGGCCATTGCAACCGAGCAATCAGCAGTGCCCTTGCCGTCGGATACGTCACTTGCTGTAATTAACCAGGTGTGTAAAAGCAGCGGATCAGGTATCACTACACCCTGATCACTTAGGTATGCCCGGTAAACATATACATAGCGGTTAATCTGGTTCTGCCCCAGCATTAGCGCTACGATGCTTTGATCAGCTGCGCTAAAGCCGAGTTGTATTTCACCAACACGTAACTGAGTATTAAACGTCGGCGCATCCATACCAATTAGCAGGCCGTTGGCGTCGAACGTTTCACCGTTAAAGTTGATATCAAAACCGGCGTCGGTGAAGCGCAGTATGGTGTTGTTCGCCAGTTCCATGCGGATTAAATGGCAATAGTCATGGTCGCCGGCTATTGCTGCAGCGAGTTGAGAAGATATTTGCAGCATTGGTTATAGCGCCTCGATGCAGTCCAGTTCGAAAACTGTGATGCGGCCGTTGCGGCCATCCACTTTGAATTCTTGCATGTCACGGATTTGACGAACGGTAAAAGGTACATCTCGGACAATGAGCCCCGTGCCAATGCTAACAGGCCTGGTCAACTGCGGGTAAATCGATAAGGTGAGCTGCCCAGATACGTTACTGTTTACTGCTTCAGTAACCATGTAAACCTTGCTATGGTTGCTGAATCGAACGTAATCACCCTCGACTAACTGACCAATCACCGGCCCGCTGAATCCCTCTAACGCAACACTGGTTACTCCTGCCTCTGCAGCCGTCCTGACAGATGGTGAACCACTTGCCACGCCTGCTGGCTGGCTATAACCCGGAATAACGACATCAAAGGTTTTTTTACGGCCGTTAAGTGCTGTGATAAACGCCCAGACCTTTCGGCCAATATGCGGATAGAGCGGAACACTCTTTAAGGTGAATTCCCATCGCTGCGCCGGTACCCGCCGAACATGCTGGATCAAGGCTTTGCTTTCAGTAGCAATGGTCGGGCTGTTGCTTTTAAAAGTGGCATCTTGAATACGAAACAATGGAGTCAAAATTGACATTAATTACCACCACCGTATTGCGTGCAAAGCTGGCGTAACAGCCAACGCTAGCACAGCCAAACCAACTAAAACCACGGTAATACCAATACAACGTCTAATCCACTTATCGGTAACCATATCCATCTTTAGGCCTCGTTCTGGATGAATTTCGAGCTTCGCTCTGCTATTATCTTCCAATGCTTTACTCCTAATCGGTCTAGGGGTGAACGCAAAAAACCCCGGCATGCTGGTAACATCCGGGGTTTTGCTTTTGTATCTTGGTCAAACCTGTTACATAACTATAAAAGACTGGGGAGCATGCGAGTAGTAACGTCAGGCATTAAAAAACCCGCCGAAGCGGGTTTGTTAAGATTCTGAAGCTAGCTCTTCTTGCTGTCCATACAGCTGGTTTATATCCTTTATCAACATCTCAGCGCGGTGAATAGTTTGCTCCGCGTCCCTTTTAGTTACTCTATTGTTTATAAAGTAGTCAGCCCGGGTTCTGGCTGTTTTCAAATCAGCCAAATCCTTTCCTATATAATGTGTTGAGCCATTTCTTTTTAAAGCTTTAATTGTCTTTAGGTGAGCGCCACAGTCTTCATCAGTCACCTCAATATCCAAACTGACTAATACCTCAAGACACGCGTGATAGGCACTATAATAAGCTCTGCTAATGCTATTTCTAAATCCAACCTCTTCCTGAGTGGATGCAAGTATAGCTTTTGCTGAAGTTAGAAAATCTATAGAGTTAATCATGTAATTCGTCGTCGCTAAAACTTAAGCAAACCATTACTGATTCCAGTAATTCATCAGACAGGTAATCTTGCATGCTGTGAGCAAAATTTCGGCTGATATGCGCCAAATCTTCTATTGATTCATCATTCGGGACAATAACTACATCAATTAGCAGGGAGTTGGCATCTGTTAACGTACCTTCAGCACGTGCAAAACTTACACCTGGAGCTGCTAACATTGTTTCAGGTACTGCAGAAATCAAAGACTTTTGGATGGCATCCGCAATGTTATACGAACAACCTAATTTAGAAAGCTGCTCACAAACTTTCATTGCTGTATCAGCAAGCATCAGCTGGTTCTCTGTTTCTGGATTAACTTCTGGATAAGCTCTATTGATGTACTCATAGCAATTTTTAGCTGCACCAAATGAGAAAGTAGCAGCATGCATAAAACAAAGCCACGAAGCTTTGGTAAGCTCTAATCCTTCTGGTGGTATTTCTTTCACCAGATCATATGCATCTTGCAAGAACCCAACATTCAAAAAGTTTTCAAATTGGATCCATCTGCCTTGATAGCCTCTAAACGCCTTCAGGCTGTCTGAATAACTACGAAGTTCAATGGCACTGCCACGTAACATGGCAATTCTGGATTTTAAGTAGTAATAATCACCTTGGTCTAATTCGTTTTTTTTCTTCGCAATAGACACTCTTTTTTCGACAAACACCAACCTTTGCAACACTTCCTGCCTTGGAAGACTAGCAATACTCGCTATTTCTTCATAAAGCTTATCACTGATCGTCTGCGGTGAAGTAGCTACCATCGATAATCCCGTTCCTTCAGTTGCTTTGGTTTAATTTTAACGCGCGGATTATATTCTTAAGCATTAAATTAGCAATAAAAATGCGTTTAAAGCCGGTTTAAACTCCGTTTAATACCTGTTTAACGTAACGTAACCAGAAATATTTAGCAATTGCTGGTTATAATCCCAGTACTTTAATTACCACTCTAAAACCAGAATTTTAATTAGTCTTTGTCACAGCGGTTTGGTATCAATTAGTACTTTGTAAACTTGCTCTCTTTGCTTATCGGTTAGAACGCAATTTATCTGCCACAAATCCTCAAAGCTATCGCTGTTATCGTCGAAAACCACGGTTTTCCCGGCGCCTATATAGCGCTGAAAACCGGCGTAACCCCCCAGCTTATTTTTCGAATTAACCTCACCGCACATTCCGTCTTGATTTTTGAACTGGGCCGACTCTGGATCAGACAAATGAGCTTTAACTACGCTCTCTGCCTGGTAGGCCAATATCGGGTTAGCGGCCCAGGTCGGAACACCCATATTAATTACGTAGAAAGTGGCACTTAGCGAAAGCACCACCAATGTTGCCAGAGTTATTAAAGTAGCTTTCATTGAATATCCGCATTCAGCTGGGCTATATCAGCCTAACACTATACCCTGATCTTCAAATGCGCCAGCAACCAGCCGAAAAGCAAAAACCCGCCGAAGCGGGTTTTGTATGAAATATAACTTAATTCAGCTCTGCGTTTAACTTATCACTAAACATCACGTCTATCTCGCCTGCTATTTCACTTGCAACAGTAATATTTGCCAGCAGTATTCTGGCAGGAGCAGAGTCGATGGTATTTAAAAACTGCATCAAGCCCAGATCTTCAAACATCTTTTTGGCATATTCCACATTTTTACTTAGATGCTTAAAGCTTTGCCAAGCCCTTATTGCCTGCTGCCGGTTTTCGAACATAGGTATTGCCGGATCGTCATGCCGAATTAAATCACCTTCCAGAACAAGGCGGTGCACATACTCAACAGCCTGCGGCAGCTGATCCCGCTTTAAATCGTCCAGGTGGTTAACGTTAAACCTGTGGTGTATCAGGCTATAGGCATCTGAGTACATTAATCCGCGCTTGCTTACCAGCAGGTTAACCGCATTACGTAAGCCGGTTCTGTCGTCCGTTGTTGTACTGGTACCCACTGCGGCAAGTGTGGCAGCCATTGCATTAAAGGCGTTAATGTACGCCTCTTTTATCTGCGCGGCTTGCCGACCAGTAAAGCCCATCACCAAAAACATAAAGCCGTCTTTGGTCATTTCGTAGTACTTAGAGTCACGTTTTACCGCTCCAGCCTGTACTTTATCTACGTGAGCCCAAAAATGGGCTGACGCAAATTCATCAGAACAATCCAGATTTACAATAGCTCTGAGTACATGAGAGTGTCGTTTTCCAAACGCTTCAGCCACCTTCAATGAGGTGGTACGAATATCAGTATCATGGATAACAACGGCATCTTTGGGTATTAAATTTAATGCGGTCATAAGACCTCCTTACTGTTTTTTCGAATTACCCATAAACCGAATGGGTGCCGGGAGGTTCGAAACAGCCAGTAAGAGCTGCGGATTTATTTCCCTTGCGGGTATTGTATTCATCGCCCTCCCGACATTGAAATCGGGTGCATCAGTGCCTGATATGCTTTTTCAGGCGCAAAAAAACCAACACTGACGGGGCTGGGGTATTCCGCTTACTGTAAGAGGTTTCGACGCCTCAAGCGGGATTATGGCCCTGATTGTGTTGGTTGTAAAGCCACGGCGCTAATTTAGCGTACTGACTGGGCGACAACGTATGGAATTAGCCAATGGCCCTTTTAGAGGCAACAAACACCAAGCCTGCAAGCACGCAATCCTTTAAAGCCCGGTGCGCGCCTGCAGTATCTAAATTTAAATACTCAGAGACAGTTGCCAATTTGTGGTTTTCTAAATATGGAAAAGCCTGTCGGGCCAACTCTAAAGCGCAGTAAGTTCTGCTGTTATAGTTAAAACCACAATTTTGATATGCTTTTTTAAGAAAACCGGTATCAAACTTTGCGTTGTAAGCAACCACAGGGTAATTCCCTATAAACTGCTTAAGGTCTTTTATACCTTGCTCCAACGTCACACCGTCAGCCTCTACCATTTCCTGAGTAATACCAGTTAATTCCGTGATTTTTGCCGGTATTTTATTTTTTGGCTTAATCAGAACGTTATAGGTGGTATGGTTTTGGCTGTTTACGTCAAACAGTATTGCCCCGATCTCAATTATTTCGCACCAGTCAGGCCTTAGGCCGGTAGTCTCCAGATCCAGAGAAATAAACTTTGACGGCATTGAGATTGGTAATACATCACCTCTTTTCTCAGCTTCTGTGTTCTGCTTAATCCGAGGCTTACTTAATGGTAGCGGCAGATCGGTTTCTTTCTGCTGTGGCTTTGTTCCCGCACTCCAAAGAGCAATGGCAACAAAAAGAACAAGTATTATGAATACATATAGCATGCTGAGCGGCCTAATGATTACCACATGCGCTTCGCCATGTGGATTCAAACAACCTGTCTTGAGATTCGAAGTAAACTTTATTTCCTATCGCAACAAATCTTTCAAATCCACTATACCCGCCCATACTGTTTTTCGAGTTAACTTCGCCGCAGGATCCATTCAAATTTCTAAACTCAGCTGAATCTGGGTCTTTCAGTTTAGCTAATACGGCTGCCTTAGCGTCTCGCTCATTTAGGAAGCGGTTTACAGTGTCTACGTTGAAATAAGCTAAAACGTATAAAACTGCTACCAGAGCAACTATAACGCCAAGTCCTATCAGTAATTTTTTCATTCTAAATCCATTTTAAAAGAAAGCATTAAAGCATAAGACAAGCTAACCAGCCAGCCTAACGCCTTGGTCTTCAAACGCTGCCGCTACCATACCAGCGATTGCTCCCCGGTTTTCCATTAACAGTTCAAGTAGACTGTCGTTATCCATTCCAGTGAAGTTAAAGTTTAGATTTGCCGACTGCCCACCTTCGCTACCGCCACGTAATGCGGCTCGCAAGTTTTCGTTGCTTGTTACTTTGCCAGTACCGCTACCGGTACGCAACAACTCTGGCCCACGCTCCCCCACCAAGTACCAACCGTTAGGGCCCACTGGGCCACCATTAGCCCGAGCACCACTTAGCTGTAAGTTGGTACCTGTGATATTTGATATTAAACCGGCTGTGGCCGCGATGGTTGATGCAATAGCAGCTAAATTCAGTGGCCAAGGTACCGCAGCTGCATTAGCTATACCCTGAAAGATTGATACCGTTGATTGAGCAATAGCAAAAGCTTTACTCGCAGCAAACATCATTTTGTACGTTTTTGATTGCTCGCCTTTATGCTTTAACGCCATATCAGTAAGGCTATCAAATAAGGTTTGGCCTGCACCGAGCATCATCTGCGCATTTTGAGCATTGTAGTTGAACTGGTCCAGTTGGGCTTGCTGCTTTATCTGGGCAATTAGCGCCTCACCTTCAGCTGTTATACCACCAACACTGGCATAGTAATCACGCACTACCTGTTCTTGGTTTGCGTAATATTCCTGCATTAACTGCTGTTCAGATTTGTACTGATCAGCTACGTAATTCAATTGATTGCGGCGAAATTCTATTACAGCATTTTGTTGCTGTATTTCGCGGTCAATCTCAGCAAGCGCTCGTGCTTCGTTGTCAGCACGCTCTTTGTCTTTTTTTGCCTTTAATTCCGCAGCCTGCGCCGTATAGTCTGCCAGTTCACGAGCATGATAGTCTGCCCGCATCTGCTCAACAGAGCTAAACCCCATGCGACGAAGATCAGCTTCGCTAGCTACTAAAGTGTCTATTTGCTGTAGTCGTTTTTCACTTGCCAGCTTAAGTTTTCCTTCTTCGCTGGCGTATTGAGTATCCAGCTGGTACAGCGTACTTTGCGAACTGGCAATATCACGCTTTAACTTTTCGTCGGCTGACTTTTTGTCGTTCTGGGCTTTTATTGCTGCTGCTTCCTGGCTGCGTTTAAGCTCAGCCTGCTCACCTTTTGCACGGGCCTGCCGCTGCGCTTCTTCTTCAGTACTTAAAATCCCCTGAATTTCAGCACGGCGATCTGCGAGAAGCTTTAATTCATTATTGATGTTCATTGCTTCTGTGTAGTCAAAAGCAAAAGGCACTAAACGGGGCAAATCTAAAAGGCTGCGCCCGGCCATGCCATCTTCCAGTTCCTTTCTAAGCGCTGCCATTTCCTCATCAATATCGCCGATTTCAAGCTTAAAGCCTTCAATGGTTTTATCATTCGGCGCGATTATGGCGTTAATTTTTTGCAGTAGTTTATCCAGCGCACTGGTACCGGCAATAACAGGTGCAGTGTTTCCAATATTTTTCAGGAATTGCTCCCAGCTCTGGCCAAGGCCGTCTGCAGCACCGGCCAAGCCCTGGCCCTCACCTGATCCTGCGCCACCTACGACACCGCGAAGCTCTTGCAAGATCAGCTTTTGAGCGCCGGCAACATCACCGCTTTCAACCATAGTTTTTATGTTGGCTTTAAGCGATTCGTCAAATGCGTCTGTAACCTCTTTTAATTCACCAATTGCGTTAGCCGGGTCAGATAGCACTTTACCTAGCTTTTTAATGTTTTCAGGTAGTCCGTTGCCATAAATTGCTGAAATATCCTGAGCGAGCAAAATGGCTTCTTTAAAGGTATCACCCTGCACTGCCCGGAACTGCATTAAAATACCGGCTGCCTGACGCACACCGTCAACACTTGCAAGGGTATTTCGGGCAACGCTGTCGGCTAGGTCGGTTATTTCACGGCTGGTTAAGCCGGCTGCGCTATTGTTAGCTTTTAACTGCGCCTCGATACGAAATTGACTTTGCTCAAACTGCGAGGAAACCATTACACCTTTAGCATACAGCGCTGTTAGAGCCGCGACCGCAGTGCCAGCAGCAAGTGCAGCACCACCAGCAACACCTAAACTGCCTGTTAAGTTACCCAGCCCGCCCGTTAATGTACCAAGTGGTCCTGGCGCTTTACCGATGCCATCGGTGAACTTACCAAACTCCTGACGAAAGCGGCCCTGACTGTCATTGGCTGCTTTTATGCTTTTCTGATAGCCGGCAGTTGACTTATTGACGCGTGCCATTTCCTTTTGGAATTGGGCGCCGTCAAGCTCCATTTTTGCTACCAGATTGGCAATTATGTCTTTTGACATCCGCCTAGTTCCTCTTTCATCAGGGCTATTTCTTCTTCCACGCTGAGCTTTGGCGTGTCTTCAGGCTTCAAATTAAAGTATGCAGCCCATTCGGTAAGTTCTGCGCTCGTAACGTTTCGTTCGAGCTCTGCAACCGTTTTATGTAAATGACTAGCTAACATAAACAGAAACTGCCGATACGGCTGCTGCTTTAGTTTTTTGCGGCTTCCTCGTGGGCATTAGCCGAAAGCAGGTTTAATTTGTCAGCTACAGCAAATAGCCGATCCAGCGCTTTGGGGCTTTTAGCGGCAAGCTTTTGCACTAGGTCTTCGCGCAGCTCACCTTCTGTATCTGCCAGAGAATACGCAATTACTGTTGGCCGGAATAACTGACGGAACTTAGCTTCTACCGCTTGGCCAGTTTCTTTATCATAAAAACCGCCGGTGGCCATATACGCCTCATAGGCCCCACGCACCGCACCTGACATTTCAGTAAGGGTGATTTTCGCATTGCCCCACTCTGGTACGGTTACCACTTCGGTTTTAAGATCAGCAAAAGCTAACGCTGCCGTTAACACAGATTTTTTCGCAGTATTTGACATGCTATTACCTATATTAAGGTGCTGGAGTTACTGTTTCGTCCCAGGTTACCGGGCCGGAAACTTTGGTTTTAACACTGCACTGCAGGGCTTGTTCTGATTCAGGGTTAAGCACGCGGAAGCTGAGCAAAACCAACGTGAAAGTTGCCTTTGCACCGTTTGGATATTCCAGTTCGATATCTGCAGTCACACCTGATCGAGCCGCATCGCGAAACGATTTTTGCGTTGTGTCAGCAATTTCGTAGTTGAATACGATATCTTTCTCATCGCCGTCTTTCATGCCGGCTATATACTCTTTATCCAGCTTATCCAAAGGTGTTGTTTCTACCAGTGGTCGTTCAGCACCAGTATCACCAATAGAACGGACACCAGGCAGCAATGCAAACTCTGCGGCTGGGGAGATTTTAAATTTAAACTTGGTACCTGCACCGATAACGGCCATGGCGGTCTCCTTAGGGTTGGTAAATTATGTTTGCTTCAAACTCAACAAGGTTGGTGGGCAGCTCGAATTCTTTATCCTCACCAACAGGCGAAGTATTGATAAGCATGATCCGGACACTTTTGCCGGCATACACTTCTATTAATCCAGTGAAACTTTGCAGTACTTCAATGGCTCTGTCGGCCAGTTGCTTTGCAGCAATATAAGTCCCCCCCCAGCATTCAAAGCCAATAGTTATGCGCGCTATATTTTCATAGCTGCCATCAAGCAGCCGCTCTCGGCGAGGTTCACTGCTCCGGTAAACTATGGCCGGTAATGGACCATCTGCGTCACGCTCAAGGGGAGTAATACGGCTATTAACTGTCTGCCATATTTCAGGATCGCTTTTCAGCAGGTCTTTGATACCAGCTTCAATGCTCATGTTATTCTGCTCTTTTTGAATGCTTGAACGACTATTTGCTCGCGAAGGCGCTTTCGCAGTTCTGTCAGTGTCGGCTGCAGGTTATTTTCAAATGCTCGCTCCAAATACTGCCCTGCTTTGATACCAGGATGATTGCGAGCGGTTGCAAATCTGCCGGCGAATTTCATTCGCTTTGGCTTGTAGTTCCGCCTTATACCTTTTTTAGTAGTGTATACGTTGCTACTGGTAGCTTTAGTACCACGTTCAAGCAGGCGTACATACCATGCTCTTTTGTCAAACGACCCGACATAAGCAACAGGGACGCCGTTACCTTCAACTCTGGTACGAACTCTAATGCTTCGCCTGGCAGTTCCGGTTTTGCTGGGAAGCGACTGTCGCATTGCTTTCTGTGGGATTTTAACGGCATCATTTAGAGCTTTGCGGGCCGCATCGCGCGCGAACTTACCACCTAACTGCAAAAGACCAGCCTGCAGCTCTCTTAGTCCGGTGACTGTGAGGCTCATAACTTGTGCTCTGCAATGATATACAGCTCTTTATCCAGCCCTTTCGGGTTTTCAACCTGCTGAATATCGTAATAAGTGCCTTTAAACAGCACGGCCATATCAGGCGTAACATTAATGCCAGGTATGAACCGGCAGTGAAACGTGGTTGCATTGGGGTATTCCATGCCGTTTGCTATGCGCTGCTGCACTTGTTTGCTGGTTAAAATGTCGCACCGGATCGGCTGTACCTCGCGGTATTCAGCCCGCAATTGACCGGATTTATCGCGGCTGGTTTTGTCTACACTGCACAGCACAGCAGCATGGCGTAACGCGCCGGCGCGTATCATCCGATCCTCACTATTGTGTAAGGGGCCAGCAGCGCATCTATACCAAATGGCACCGCTGACAGCGCAACGGCGGCCGTTGCTTCGCGGTTGGCATAAAGGTGGCCAATTAACAGCAGCATGGCGGCTTGCGCGTCGGCCGGTGTTTGCTCGTAACCCACAGACACGGTAATAGTGACGCTTTCAGGCTCAGCAATTAATGCAGGCCACTGGCTGCCGAATTTTGGTGCTAAAGTTGGGTATAGCGGCCGTGTGTCTAGCCGCAGTTCCGCCGGGTCGATGTCTTGGGTTTGGCCGGTTGGGTCTACGTAGCTAAAGCCGGTTACCTCTCGCACAGGGGTATGTTCAAAGACGATTTTGTCGCCAGCTGGTGGCAGACTATCCAGAACGATGGTTATTTCTCTTGGCTTAAAGCACGTGCCGGTTTTGTTTTCGGCGTATTGATAGGCTGCGTCGATAAAGCCCTGGATAAGCGTATCGTCCAGATCATGCTCTTCGGCGTTAACCTGCTTTTTTGCTAATGCTAAATTGATCATGCTTTAAGCCAAGAAAAAAGCCAGCGTGTGGCTGGCTTTGTTGGTTTTGGTTGGTATTTATTCGGCTTTTGCTGCCGGCAGCTTATCGCCTTTTACAGCAACTTTAATGCCTTCAACTAAATGCTTTGCGCGGTCTTCCGGAAAGCCTGCGACATCGCCACGGCTATAACGGCTGTGCGGTTTGGTAAAGGTTACGGTTACGTTTTTGTTTGCTGTTGCTTGTGCCTTCGCTGCGGCTTCTGCATCTGCTTTTGCCTTTGCTTCAGCGGCGGCTTTAGCTGCGGCCTGGTCTTCTGGTTTTACGGTTGCCATGATATTACCTTACTTAAAATTGAACACGAGGTGGCCGCGTTAGCGCGACCGCCCGGTTGGGGGTGTGATTACCAGGTTACTGCGGTACCCAGTGCCAGACCTTCCATATGGCGGAAGCCTACGTCATGCTCGGCAACTACGCGGATTAGTGACTGGTTACGCGCATAGGCCGATACCAGGTTGCCGCCGGCGTCTTTGTAGGTGGCTTCGCGGCTGAAATCGATGTTCATGTTTTCCATTTCACCGATTACTACGTCGTTCCAGTCGGCGAAGTAGATTTCAGACTCGTTAGTACCAGCGCCCAGGTTTACCGGAATAGTGGTGCTGTGGAATATTGGGTACCCTTTCAACATGCCCTGTGCAATTTCTGGATAGACTTTATTGCCGTTACCATCACGTAAGCCAGATAGCTTGATGTAGCTGCGAGGAGATAACGCCCAGCCTGGACGAATTAACAGGCTGTCGGATTGAATCAGCATAAGGATGAGTTGATCCAGATAGGCGTCGATGGTCGCCAAATCTGCAGTGCCAGACCATGCCAGGGTGCGGTTGGCATCGGTTGCGCGCTTTTTGAAACCAATAGGCGTGCCGCTGGTGCCGTCGTCACGTAAAAACGCTTTATCTTCACGCACGGCCATTGCGCCAAGAATGTCGTTAAGCACTAACTGCTCAACCTGGAACCCTGCGCGACCGATCAACTGGTTGCTCATTGGCACCAGGGTGATCATGGTTTTGGCATTAAGTTTAACGTCGTCGAATTCTGATTCAGTGGCGTTAACGTCGGAGCCCTCACCCACATAGCCAGACACAGCGCCGGAAGCCAGGCGAGGTAGTGACAGATTACCGTTTGGCAGCGGCACCGGCTGAGCACCTAAACGGCGAACCACTGTTTTTGCGCGCAGCAATTCAATAATTTCGCTGTGGATGTTTTGCGGTACCAGTGCACCACCAGAACCGGCTGATGTTTCAATGGCCATTGCTACGTCGGCATCGCCAATTTCATCGCGGGCAAATTTAGCAGCATCGGCAATATCGCCTTTTGATGCTGCAATAGCCATAACCATACGCGACACTTTTGCACCCAGGTATTGCTTGGCTTCTTGTTTAACATGGCCTGCAGGGGCTTTATTGCCAAACGATGTAACTGGTTTGGCAGTGTCGGCTGCCATTTGCTCGGCAGATTCCAGCCGGGACAGTTGCTCGCCCAGTTGCTTAAATTCGGCGGACAGGGTATCGAATTGGGTTAACTGTTCGGCAGATAATTGGCCGTCGGTTTGTTCTACATTTGCCAGCGCTTGAATTTGTGCGTTGATTTCAGCGCGCTTGCGGCGGAGTTCTACAATTTTAGACATGATATTTCACCTTTTTAGGTTACAAAAAAGGCGCCTCGTGGGCGCCTTGGGTTAAGCTGCTCCGCCGCCTGGCTAGAGCTGCATATTCGTGTTGATAGCTGCAGCTTGGGCTCGAATGCTGCGTGTATTGCTTTTGGTAACGTAGCTTTGCGCTATGCGGTTTATGGCATCTTGGGCTGGGGCAATTTCGTCAATGAGTTTCAGTTCCAGCGCTTCTTCTACGCTAAATAACCTGGCCTGTGTTTCCATTACGGCTTCTGGTTTTAGCTTACGGTAGGTGGCAACTGAGTTCACAAACATGCTGTAGGCTTGATCCAGCCGCTTATTAATTTCGGCAACGGCCTGATCGGTAATTTCTTCATGTGGCGACATATCGTTTTTGTGGGCACCACGGAAAAAGGTGTTGTACTTTATACCGACCTCAGCCTCCCACTTGCTGACTTCGTAGGTTTCGATTATTACGCCAATGCTGCCCACGCCTGCGGTTGGGCTGGCAATAATGCGACTGCAGGCCGACGCAAGGTAATAACCGGCGCTGTAGGCGGCAAAGTTGACTAAGGCGGTAATAGGCTTAATTTTGGTGCAGGCGCGGATAAATTCTGCCAGTTCATGGCAGCCTATGGCCTGCCCACCGCCGGTGTGAAAGTCGAGCACGATTTCTTTTACCAGCTCGTGGTTCATAGCGCCGGTAATTTGGCTGCGGAGTTTTTCATACGACAGCAACTCTTCGCAGGTTGCGGTAATTTGCCCTGCTTTGGCTACCAGAATACCGTGCACAGGAATAACAGCGATATTGCCGCTAATGACTACGCCGCGCAGTTGACGCTCGGTATCGCCCCCCATGTTAACGGTGGTGGCAAAATCTTCCGCCAATTCAATGTCTGAAGCTGCGCGCCCCAGCAAACGAGGCTCTAATACAGCTTTAACTGCGGTTACCAGTTCTGGTGTGGCGTAAAGTGGTGAACCAAACACCATAGCCGCAATGTGCGGAAAGTTGATCATACGCGGCATAGTATTTCCTCGATGTCTTTCATTTGTTGTTCGGTGGCGTTCAGGGCATTCTTCGTATTGCCTGAGTCGACCATATTTAGAGGTGTTAGGTAGCGATCACCACCGGCAATGGGTGGCATATTCTCAAGCCGGCGAATGTCGTTTACCGACAACCAGCCCCAGTTACGGCCTATTGCGTAGGCTTCGTAGCGCGATTTTTGATCACCGCGCAGCAGTCCTGAAATGTTGAACTCTATGTAATAGTCGTTGCGTTCATCTGGCAATAGCAGATCACGCATCATTGCGGCTTCATGCCGCTTAACCCATGGCAGAAGCGTGTATATAACGTATTGCAGGCCCTGGTGTTCAATGTTGGAGAATGTAGCTTTGTCCAGGTGCTGAACCATATGCGGCGGTATTTTGAATAGCCGGCAAATTTCAATAACGCCAAAGCCGCGGCTCTCTATTAGCTGGGCCTTTTCGTTGTCCATGGCCAGTTGTTTGTACTGCATACCCTCTTGCAACAAGGCAACACTAAAGGCGTTACGCAGGCCGCCACCGTGACGCTCGGTGAATTTATTTAGCAGGTTATCTACCTTGGCCTGATCTGAAATAGCCGGGGCATCTTTAGGCCGCTCGATAACACCCGACATAGTAGCGCCACGTTGAAATACGGCAGCAGCGTGCTGTTCGGTGGCTATGGTTAAACCAATGGTGTCGGTATTGGTTTGCAGTGGTGATAAGCCAACATATCCATCAAGGCTGAACGCTTTGACATGGTGGATCATGTGCATCGGCAAGGTTTCGTTGAAATCGAGCAGTCGGTAGTACGGCAGGCCGTCATCGCCCTTTAACACTTTCACCTTTTTGAAGTTTACCGGTATCAACTCGATAGGGTAACCGTAGCTGTCGCGCTCAATCAGAGCGATATGGTTTCCTTCTACGCCAAGCGAACCCTGCGCCTGCTCGTAGTATTCAAAGTTGGTGTCCTTACGATTTGGCGTGCTGTGAATAAGTTTATAAACTGGGTGATCTGTGGCACGTTCACGGCCGCCGTTTTCTGTGCGGCGGTACAATTCACACGGAAGCTGCGCCACACTTTCGGCCAACAGCGTTACGCAGGCACGGAATGCAGCTACGCCCATGGCGTTTTCAGAGTTTACCATTACGCCAGCACTACTTTGACGGCTGGCCATTGAGCTGATCCAGCTGGTAAAGTTTTGGCGAGTGTTTACGCCTTTTTCTGTGCCGAACAGGTTAGGTAAAAACATTAGCTATCTGCCTTTTTTGGTTGTGCTGCCGCTTGCTGATACGCCAACTGACGCGCATAAATAAAGCTGGCAAACAGGCAAAACATACCTATGCATATGTAACCCGCTGCCGGGTGCAGCAACCACACACCAAGGCTAACGAGGCCAGCACCAATAAGGCCCAGCACAAACAGAAATATTTGAATTAACATAGTACGTCCGAGGTGTCGTAAATTGATTGCTGTGGCTCGGCCATGCCACCTACTACAGCGCGGCCCATAGCCATCAGCCCAGCTATAACGCCGTCTATTTTGTTTTCATTTCGCGCTTTGCGCGGGTAAATATTGTCTTTAGCATCGGCTTTTGCTTCGACGTTGCTGGCCATCCACGTAAGTACCGGATCTGCGTTATGCCTGAACCTACCACCTGTAATTGCCGCTTCCCATTCGCGCATGGCTGGGCTCATGTTCTGTACGGTGTTACGGAACTCGACAACATTGGCGCCATCGCTCATTAGCTGGTGTGCTAATTGCGTGGCACGCCACGGGTCGTATGGCAGTTCAGTAATATCCAGCAGGGCTGCCAAATCTTTAATATCTTCGCGTATCTGGTCGAAGTCGATCTCTTCGCCATCCATAAGCGTAAGGTGCCCAGAGTTTACCCACGTTTCGTAAGCGGCCCGGTTGTTGCCGGCCCGTTCTAACGCGCCCTCAGGCAAGTAGCTGCGGGTAAAATATGTCCACCGTGTTTTGCCGCTTTCCAGCGTATCTTTAAACAGAAAACCCAGCGAGCAGATATCTGTTTTGCTGGCCAAGTCTACCGACAGCCAGCAAGGCTTGCCGTAGAACTGTTCAAGCGACAGTGCAGGATCACCGCATTTATGCCAATCAGCCATATTTAGCCAGGCGCTACGCGCAGACACCCACACGTTAAGGTGTTTGGTCAAAAACGCGTTGGTTCGGCTGGGGTAGCGTATGGCGTCTCGCTGCTGTTTCAGCAGATAGTCCTCGCCTACGGACACACCAAAATTAGGGTTAGCTTTTTTCAGTATTGCCGGGTCTTGCCAGTCGTCGCCTACGTCTATGCCGTAGATGATCCCGAACATTTCTTCATTGGGCAT
>CEPZ01010593.1_pt1 | contig 15681 bp, 14 predicted proteins | sample 530461 | NCBI WGS metagenome assembly CEPZ01 (sample SAMEA2620106, study PRJEB7988) | marine metagenome | isolation source: saline water (ENVO:00002010), including | reverse complement strand
AAAAAAATTAAAATCTTAACAATGGGTGATCATCCATTAGTAATGTCTGGTGTGGGGATACAGACAAAATATTTTATTGAGGGAATGCTTAAGACTGGTAAGTATGAATTTGTTTCTCTTGCCGGAGCCACTAAACATGCTGATATGAAACCTCTAATTACAGAAGAATATGGGGAAGCTTGGAAAATTATTCCAGTAAAAGACTATGGTAATCCAGATATTGTTAGAGGAGCTATTAGAAACGAGCGACCTGATATGCTATGGATTATGACAGATCCAAGATTTTGGGAATGGTTGTGGGAACTTGAAGATGAAATCCGCCCTCTCTTACCAATTGTATATTATCATGTATGGGACAATTATCCGCATCCTAAATTTAATAAAAGGTTTTATGACTCAAATGATATTATTGCAACTATTTCAAAAGTAACTAGTGATATTGTACGCACAGTTTCACCAGATGTATATGAAACTTATATCCCACATGCGGTCGATTTAAATATCTACAAAAAATATCCAGATTCAGAGGTAAGAAGGTTTAAGAAAGAACATTTTGGAAATGAAGATGCATTTTTATTCTTTTGGAATAATCGAAATGCTCGAAGAAAACAATCAGGAACAATGATTTGGTGGTTCAATGAATTTTTAAAAACTCAACCAAAAGATAAAGACATTAGATTAATAATGCACACAGATCCTAAAGATATGTATGGAACTGATTTGGAAGCGGTGATTAATGATGCTGGAGTTCCAGAGGGAAAAGTATTAATATCTCCAACTAAATATCCAGCAGAGCAAATGGCAATGTTATATAATACTGCTGATTGCACAATAAATATATCAGATGCAGAAGGATTTGGTTTAGCTACTTTAGAATCATTGTCTTGTGAAACTCCGATTGTTGTTACAATGACAGGAGGGCTACAGGAACAAGTAATGGATGAGGAAGAAAACATGTTTGGGTGTGGCCTTATTCCTGCTTCTAAAGTTATAATTGGCTCTCAACAAGTGCCATATATATACGAAGATAGAGTTAGTAAAGAAGCTTTTATGAATGCACTGACTACTATGGTTGAATTAGATCCTGAAGAGCGCAAAGAGATGGGAAGACAGGGGCGTCAACATGTGATTAAGAATTATAATTTAGAAAAAAATATGCAAAAGTGGGATGAATTATTAACCATGGCATGTGAAAAATATGGTTCTTGGGATACAAGAAAAAACTATAAATCTTGGGAGTTATTTGAAGTATGAAAAAAGTAGTTATGAGAGCACCCGTTTTATCACAGTCTGGATATGGCGAACATGCAAGATTTGTCATGCGAGCATTGGCTCAATATCCAGATGAGGTAGATTTATATTTAATAAATATTAATTGGGGCAAAACAAGTTGGCTTTGGGAAGATAATGAAGAACGAAAATGGATTGATAAAATCTTAAAAAAAACTCAAGAATATCTTCAAAGTGAAGATGCTCAGTTTGATATTTCAATTCAAGTAACAATCCCAAATGAATGGGAAAAAATGGCAAAAGTAAATATTGGCGTTACTGCTGGTATTGAAGTTGATAGAATTTCACCAGTATGGATTGAAAAATCAGAATTAATGGATAAGGTTATTGTTCCTTCTGAATTTTCTAAATGGGGGTTTGATTCTACTTCATATAAAGTTAAAAGTAATACTTCGGGTGAAATTATTGATGACTGGAAAAACAAAACTCCAGTTGAAGTAGTGCCATATCCAGTAAAAGATATTATTCCAGAAGATCTTAAATTAGATCTCAAAACAGATTTTAACTTTTTAACTGTAGCTCAGTGGTCGCCAAGAAAAAATATCGAAGCACTTGTAAAATGGTTTATTGAAGAGTTTCATGATGATGAAAATGTGGGCTTAATATTAAAAACTAGCATGACAAATAATTCCAACATGGATCGCGTTAAAGTAAGAGATAAAATTAAAAATTATATAAAACATAATTTTCCTAAAAAGAAATGCAATGTATATATTTTACATGGATATTTATTGGAATCTCAAATGAAAGCGGTATATAATGATGACAGAATAAAGGCTTTTTGTACCGCTACTCATGGTGAAGGTTTTGGACTTCCACTATTTGATGCTTCCATCGCTGGTATGCCAATCATTGCACCTGAATGGTCGGCACATAAGGATTTTTTAACTATGCCACAGTCTAAAGGAAATAAAATAAAAGATAAATTTATGGCTATAAAAGTTGATTATGATTTAGCACCTATAGCTAAAGAATCTATTTGGCAAGGCGTACTCGAAGAAGGTTCTCAGTGGTGCCACCCCAAAGAGTTTAGCTTTAAACATGCATTAAGAAAACTATATAACAATCCGGGTGTATATAAAAAACGAGCTAAAAAATTAAGCTTACATGTCAAAAATAAATATAATAGTGCAGCTATGCATGAGAAAATGTATAATACTATTATGAGAGATTATATTGGATATTCTGATATTCAAATTGAGGATATGTTTAATAATTTATCTAAGGAACAGAATGTATGATAGTATTTGTATCTGATGCATTTAAAGAAGATTATATTGGCGGTGCGGAATTAACTACCGAAGCAATTATTGAAGATTCACTAACCCCTGTACTTAAAATTCATTCACAAAAAGTTACAGTTAATTTGATGAAAAAACACAAAGATAGTTTTTGGGTCTTTGGCAATTTTGCACAGGTAGACAAAGATTTATTAATATATGCTGCTAAGAATTTAGATTATGCAGTAATTGAATATGATTATAAATTTTGCAAATTTCGTTCACCGGAAAAACATATATTAGCAGAAGGTAGCTGCGATTGCCACAAAGATCGTAATGGACAAATAGCTGCTATATTTTTAACAAAAGCAAAAACTGTATTTTGGATGTCCCATAATCAAAGACAAGTATATCTTGATATGTTTAGTTTTTTAGAGGAATCTAAAAATGTAGTTTTAAGTTCGGTTTTTGACGAACCAACGTTAGCTTATTTTAAGAATATCCAGTTACCAGAAAAAAATAATAAGTGGCTTATCTTAAATTCAGACTCATGGATTAAAGGCACTAAAGATGCGATAGAATATGCTAAAAAAAATAATTTAGAGTTTGAGGTTATAGGTGGTCTATCTTATGGAGATATGTTACAGAAGTTAGCCGAATCAAAAGGTCTTATTTTTCTTCCAAAAGCGGGAGATACTTGTCCAAGATTGGTAATTGAAGCTCACTTATTAGGTTGTAAACTTATTCTTAATGATTGGGTCCAACACAAAGATGAACCATGGTTTTCTAGTCTTAAAAGTACTATAGAATATTTGGAAAATAGAACATCTGTATTCTGGCAAAAAATTACAGAACTAGATACAAAATCTGGAATGCCGATTATTAAAAGTAAAGACACCAAGAAACTCCACTATAAAATTATTGTTCCATTTTATAATGTAGAAAATTGGATTAAAAAATGTATTAAAAGTTTAAAATTACAGAATCACGAGGACTTTCAATGTATTTTGGTTGACGATGTATCTACTGATAATACAGTTAAATACATTTCACAAACAATTTGTGGAGATGAGCGTTTTGTTTTAATTAAAAATACAACTAAAAAATATGCACTAGAAAACGTCGTACAAGCAATAAATGAAAGCGATCCAAAAGGTGAAGATGTTATATTAATTTTAGATGGAGATGATTGGCTTTCTTCAACAAATGTTTTATCTAAATTAAATGAAGTATATGAAAATGAAAAATGTTTATTAACATATGGAACATATATGCAATATCCTAATGGGAGCGTTGGGGTAGAACCCTCACAATATCCAGAAGAAGTTATTAAAAATAATATATTTAGACAAGATAGTTGGCGAGCATCGCATTTAAAAACATTTAAATATAGTCTTTGGAAAAATCTTAATATTGAAGATTTAAAAGATTCGCAGGGTAACTTTTATAAAACTGCATACGATCAAGCGTTTATGCTACCATTATTAGAGATGTCTTCTGAACGTTCAAAATATATTGAAGATATCATGTATGTATATAATCGCGAGAATCCTTTAAACGTTGATAAAACAAAAACTAAAGAACAGTACGAAACAATGCTTGAAATAAGACAAAAACCAAAGTATAATAGAGTTTAAATGAACATATTATTAGACAATATAAATCTACAAAGTTCTTCCGGCCCCAATTCTTTTGCACAAAAGTTATTTAAGTATCTGTCGAAAAAAGGTCACTCGCTTAGTCTTGGAAATCGACCTTTTGCAGATATTCGTTTATGTTTTATTGAGTCACGTATGAAACCATCTGATATACCTTTAGTTACCAGACTTGATGGAATATATTTTAATACTACCGCCGATTTTCAAAAACAAAATGCTAATATTTTTAAAACGTATAATAATTCAAACGGCATAATATTTCAATCTCATTTTAATAAAGAGTTGACTACTAGGTATTTTGGCCCACACAAAAATACGCAGATAATACACAATGGGGCAGATACTGAATTAATAGAAAAAACAAGCGCACACTCGTTAGCTGTAGAAGGAGATGTTTGGTGTTGTGCTTCTTCGTGGAGGCCACACAAAAGATTAAAAGAAAATATTAGGTATTTTTTGGAGCATTCTGGAGCAAATGATATTTTAATTGTTGCGGGAAAAGTTGGAAACACATCAGAAGATTTAAGTAAAGATAAAAAGATAATGTATGTTGGCAACTTAAGTTATGAGCAACTATTATCTGTATATAAGAGTTCTAAATATTTTATACACTTATCTTGGCTTGATCACTGCCCTAATGTAGTAGTTGATGCTCGCGCTAGTGGTTGTCAAATTATATGTTCTTCAACAGGTGGTACAAAAGAAATAGCTGGTAAAGATGCAATTATTATAAAAGAGGAGGAATGGGACTTTATGCCTATTAACTTATATGACCCGCCAATATTAAATTTTAATAATAAGATTGACAATAAGTGGGATATCGATTATACTATGGATCATTGCTCTTCTCAATATGAAGAGTATTTAAGCTCGAACTTAAAATGAAAATATATATATTAGAAGCACATGAAAATTGGATTGTTGATCGTATTTCAGAAGAATGGAAACAGTACAATGAAGAAACAATAGTTTCTACTCCAGAAGAGGCTGACATATTATGGGTCTTAGCACAATGGCGATGGAGAAGCATACCTGTAAATTTATTAGAATCAAAAAAAGTAGTAGTTTCTATGCACCATGTTGTTCCAGATAAATTTAATATATCGGAATTCCAATTACGTGACCAGTTTGTAGATTGTTATCATACTCCATGTAATCAAACTATGGAAATTATTAAACATTACACTAATAAACCAATATACGTAGTTGGATACTGGTGCAACCCGGAATTATGGCACGAGTTGGATAAAAAGAAATGTAGAGAGGAACTGAAACTCCCAGAAGATGTAGTTCTATTTGGATCTTTTCAAAGAGATACAGAAGGGCACGATTTGATTAGCCCAAAGTTAGAAAAAGGCCCAGATATATTTTGTAAAATGGTAGAGAAGTATCATAAAAATCCCAATAATCTTCATGAGGTTCAAGTAGTTCTTGCTGGTTGGCGACGACAATATGTTATGAATAGATTAAAAAAGTCTGGAATAAAATTTCATTATTTTGAAATGCCAAAATTAGATGTTATTAATAAATTATATAATGCACTAGACTTATATATTGTTGGTTCTAGATACGAAGGTGGTCCTCAAGCATTATTAGAGTGTGCGATTACCAATACCCCCATAATTTCGACAGACGTTGGTATGGCTAGGAATATTTTGAGTGAAGATAGCATTTATAATGATGAGATAGACCTAGCATCTACGGATAACCCTAAAGGCTTATGGTTATCTACAAACGAAAAAGAAGCATATTCAAATGTACAAAAATTTTTAATTCCATCTTGGTTTGATGAATATAAAAAAATGTTTAGGATGTTAATAAATGAATAAGAGAGCACTAATAACAGGTATCAATGGAATGGATGGTAGCCACCTTGCAGATTTTTTATTAAGCAAGGGATATATTATATATGGTATGGAAAGACGTTCCTCTAGTAAAAATCGTACAAACACAGAACACTTAGAAGGAAAGATAAATTTTATTAATGGAGATTTAACTGATCAAAATTCATTATATCGATGTCTTAAAGAATCCGAACCTGATGAGATCTATAATTTGGCAGCACAATCGTTTGTTGGTGAAAGTTGGAATACGCCCGAACAAACTAGCGATGTTACAGGATTGGGAGTATTGCGACTCCTAGAAGCTATTCGAGAACACGATGAATCAGTAAAATTTTATCAAGCTAGTTCTTCTGAGATGTTTGGTAGAATGGTAGAAAATCCTGCAAATGAAAATACTCCATTTTATCCTCGAAGTCCATATGGTGTATCTAAATTATATGGCCATTGGATTACAAAAAATTATAGAGAATCTTATGACATTTTTGCTTGTTCTGGAATTCTGTTTAATCATGAATCTGAAAGACGCGGTATTGAATTTGTTACAAGAAAAATTTCCGATGGAGTTGCCAGAATTGGATTAGGCTTATCTGATAAAATTATATTAGGTAATCTTGAGGCCAAAAGAGATTGGGGTTATGCACCAGATTATGTAGAGGCAATGTGGAAGATGCTCCAACTCGATTCTCCAGAAGATTTTGTTATTGCAACCGGCGAAACACACTCTATTCGAGATTTTTTATCTTTAGCGTTTGGTTATATTGGAATTGATAATTGGGAAAAATATGTTGGCCAAGATCCAAGATTTATGCGACCTGCCGAAGTAGATGTTTTACGTGGAAATTGTGAAAAGGCTAATAAAATACTTGGATGGAAACCAAAAACAAAGTTTGAAGATTTAGTTAAAATTATGGTAACAAATGATATCGCAAAACTTAAGAATAGAAAATGAAAAAACTCGCAGAACAATATTATTTTAATGGATATTTGACTGGAAAAATTAATCCATCACCATTATATTTGAAATATATAAGTGCCTTATATGATATCTATAATAAGAAACTTAAAAAAGGATTTTTTCTTAAGGAAAAATATCCACACTCTGTTGATTTAAGACCAGAGGCTTATGAATATGATGACTCAATCATGGATATTTTATTTGAAAACAATATTCCACAGTTATTAAATAATGTTGTTGGAGAAAACTTGGTATTATCTCATGTGCAAATTAGGATTGCATATCCGTTTCAAAGCCCAATTCGGAGCTATATGCCGTGGCACAGAGATACACACTGGTATAATGGGCAGCTACACGGCAATGCTCCTCCTATACATAAGATTATATATTATCCAAAGTTTGAATCAGAGTCAGAATCAGTTTTGCAAGTTTTACCCAAGAGTCACTTGAAAATCTTTGAGGATTCACAAAAAGACTACGAACAATTAAATAATCAAGATATGATACAAACAATAAAAAGTTCAAATCACGAATATTTGTTATTTAATACTTCGATGTTTCACAGCACTCTTCCAGTAAGAGAAAAGGCTGGTAACTTAAGAGTCGTTTATAATTTTGTTCGTGAGTTTCAACTTGATAACTATAAAGATAAGATCCCATGTCAGAATAGGTGGAGAAAATGGAAAGATTAAAAGTTGGAGTCGTCGGTGCTGGAAAGAGATTTGAAAGCATGTATTACCCGGTACTAAGTGCCCTCAGTAATATAGAAATTGTTGGCTTTGTTACAAAATCAGGTACAGTGAATAATAAGTTTGAGAAATATCCTGTATTTCAAAATATTGCGGATATAGTTGAGCAAGCTTCACCAGATTTTTTATTAGCAGTAGTACCCATAGGTGTAAACAGCAGTATTATACGAGAAGCATGTAAACATAAATGTAATATATTGGTTGAGACACCTGTTGCCGCTTTGCAAGAATCGGAAGAGCTAGTTCCTTTAATTAGAGGATCTGAAATTATTGCTGGCGTAATAGAACAATGGCCTTTCTTACCGATGGAATGTTTTAAGAAAAAAATGATTAATAGTGGTTTATTGGGGGATATGCTCGTAGCAGAAAATGATTATCGAACTTACCATTATCACGGATCTGCTCAATTACGAAATTATTTAAATAAGGATGCTAATTTTGTAAAATTAAATGGTCGAATAGCTCGTACATTTCCATTAGGAGATCGGCCAGATCCATGGAATATAACTTTGGCCGAATTAGATAATGGTACTATTATGATTTATAAATATACTGAATTATATAAGCGCGTAGAGGTTAGAAATTTTAAATCTATTCGTGCTTATGGCAGCAAGGGTACTATAATTTCTGATTGTTTGTTGGATAATGAAATTGAAAAATTTAGTATTATTTGGGAAAATGGGGAAACCTATCATCTAGCTATTAATAAAATATATAATGATGAAACTAAGACGATTGAAGAAATTAGTACTTTACTACCTGATGGACAAATGTTTAAATGGAAAAATGAATTTAGTGAGCATCCATTTGATGAACACCAAATAGGTATAGCTCAACACATTGATGCCATGGTTAAGGCAGTCAACGAAGAAGGAGAGGTACTGTGGACTATCGAAGATGGCTTTAAAGATTTAATGGTGCTATGAAAGTTTATATAAACAGACAGCCGATAAGCGGTCCATGGGGCGGCGGAAATCGAACAGTAGTTTCATTAGTAGAACAGCTAAATGCAAAAGGGCACCAAGTAGTTTATACTCTCAAAGATTCAGACATAGATTTATTATTTTGCTTTGATCCAAGACCAAATAACTTTGGCGAGGATTTTCGACACATATATCAGTATAAGTCAATTCATAATTCAAAAGTTGTACAACGAATTGGAGACTTAGGATTACATAGTAAACCGCAACTGACCCAAATACTTGAATACTCAGTGCCACATGCTGACCTGGCACTGTTCATTAGTGACTACGCCATGAACTACCTACGTGAACGCTGTATATTGCCTCCAGAATCGCACGTTGTTAACCTGGCACCACCAGCAACCTTTTTCAACAACAGGCGTCATAACGAAGATACGAGCCCTGTAGCAAAAATCGTTACACATCATTGGTCAACTAATCCAAAAAAAGGTTTTGATTATTACCAATTATTAGATGGCTTATTAAAAGATATAAATTGTGAGTTTACATATATTGGTCGTAAACCTGATAGTGTTCATTTTTCAAATATAAATTATATGAAGCCTATGAACGCAATTGAATTAATTCAAGAGTTGCCAAAACATGATATATATTTAACAGCTTCAGTTGAGGAAACTGGAGGCAACCATGTTCTTGAAGCTATGGCCTGTGGCTTACCAGTCGTATATCACCAAAATGGCTGCGGTATCGTAGATTATTGTCATAAGTATGGAGAACAATATGCCGATGCCGAAAGCATGATTGCTACAATATTAAAAGTAATAAATAATTATTCTATATATAAAAATGCTGTAATGTCATATGAAAATACACTAGAAACAATGATTAGCGCATATATTGATTTGATGGAAAATGAATTTGAAAAACTACAAAGTGAATATAAGCATTGATGACGTTTCTCCACACCCTAAATCTTCAATTAAAGTATTAGAAAGGTGTCACGGGCTAATAGAAGAATTTGGTAATATAAAATTTACCTTATTTCTTCCTATTTCATATTGGAGAACCATTGCTAGTCGAGATTATGGCTCAACCACTACGAACTCTCCCTTGTCAATTGATCAGTTCCCAGATTTTTGTGAAGAATTAAATAAATTAGATGATAACAATTTTGAATTGGGCTATCATGGATTTTATCACGGTATTCCTTTTAAAAGTAATAATGATGAGTTCCAATATTTAACATATCGAGATGCTATTGAAAAATTTTCTTTAATGCATGAAGTAGTAAATAAAACATGCTTGGCTGGAAAAATCAAGCCCATATTTAGACCCCCAGCATGGCGCATGTCACCAGAAGCTATGATGGCTGCAAGAGATGCTGGAATAGAAATTTTAGCATTATCACCAAAAAATAATAGCTCACCAATATATAATGGTTCAAACTCGCCACAAGCATCCTATAAAGGATATGATAAAAAATTTAATAAAGTGATTTATTATAACACTAATCCCCCTTTTGATGATTTAGGTCTATACAAAGAAACTGAAATAGTGTATCATGCTTGTGAATGGGATAAAAATTATTTAAGTATAGAAAAAACAAAAACTTTGAGTGAATTTTTACATAAAAATATTGAAGATGTTGAGTTTTGTTTTATGGGAGAGCTTGATGGGTAAGAGCGATCCATATTTAAAACATATATATGGCACAATGTTTCCCAATTCCGGCGAAATAGCTTTGTTGGGATTTACCAATAATGATTGGAGCTATGGAGATCTTTATGATTTACGATTAGGCAATTGGGATATTAATTCTGATTGGAGTTTACCTAAAAAATATGATGCGATTGTATCAACTAGATGTCCATATTTTGCTCAAGATCCAGAAGACTTTATTCGTCGCTGCCATGAAAATTTAAAAGAAGGTGGACAAATATTTATTGATTGGGGATTAGGCGATCACTGGAGATTTGAGAAGTTTAAAGTTGGGTGGGTTAAAGATAATGAGCACGAATATGCATATGATAAAAATAATTATTTATGGTCAACTTTGTGGGATGATAGATTTTTAGATAACGATCAAGTAAAATTATTTGAACAGAGGATTAAAAAGTTTGGATATACAGATCTTAAACAAGCAATTTACGATGAAGTACCAAAGGTTTTAAACCTTTCTTATGTAGAAAAATATTTCGGCACCGGCTATCAACTGTTTACATTATGGGAAGAGATGCCGCAACTATATATATTTTTAAAAGGGATAAAAAGATGAAAGAACAAATTGACTTTATTATACCATCGTTCCATTCAGAAGAATTAACTACATTAGCAATTAAATCTTTTGAAAAGTTTAAAGGAAATTTTGATTTTAGATATATTGTAGTAGAAAATTCTGATGATATTTCATATAAAGATAATATTTTAGCATTATCTAAAAATATAACGTGGGTTCAAAACCCAACGAACTTAATAAATTCAGAAGCAAATGCTTCAGGATTAGAAATTGGACTAGAACATGTTAAAAGCGATTATGTATTTTTTAGTCACAATGATGTTGTAGCATGTCATCCAGATTGGATGAACTTTTTATATTCAAAAATTAGTGAAAAGTGCAAACTTTCTGGTACAGTTTTGGATAATGTAAGAATAAACGCAGTACATGTATCTGGATACTTAACAACTACCGAGATTGCAAAAAATATGCCGCTATATCCCGTTTATAAGAATAATTTACAAATAAAAGATGTTGGCGATGGTGCAACTGAGTATTGCCGCAAAAATAATTTACAATATTTCTGTTGCCAAAACACAGAGAATGATGATATATTAGTAGAGTTGTGTAAGGAACCATATAAAGGTTTTCGCGTAGATCGAGCTTTGAATGACGATAACGAAGTTATTTTTTTGCATTTAGGCAGAGGAACTCCAAAAGCAATGGGAACTTATACAAAACAAAATAGAATTTACTTAGATGATTGGGTAAAATTTATTAATGCGAATATTTTGAACGACTCATAATATTTTTGGGGTACTAATATGTTAAATGTTATTGGAAATAAAAATGTTCCTGAACACCCACATATTCTAATTAAAAATACTAAATTTAATGAATTAAATGGTATTAAAATAACATTTATTAATATGCCATTAAGAGAATCTGCAAAACCAAATACCCCACCAGAAGGCCCCGCAATTTTAGCTAGCATATTAAGAAAATATGGTGCTGAACCACACATAATCGATTTAAATGGATATAGAGTAAAAGATCGGGAAGCGGAAAGGTGTAATCTAGTAAATGGTCGCCACTTAACATTTAAAGAGGCAGAAAATTTAATTACAACTCATTTAAATAAGTTTGGAGATCAAGATGTTATAGCTTTTTCTGGTAAGATTACTACACTACGATGGCAAGAAGAAATCGCTACAATAGTCAGGAAGCATCAGCCTAATTGTTTTCTTGTTACTGGTGGCGGATTAGCTACAGAAATTCAACAGGGTTTATTTAACTGGATTCCTGAATTAGATGGTATTGGACGCTCTGAAGGTGATGATATTATTTTATTAATTGCTAAAGATGCTAAAGTTATTAAAGAAATGGGTATTGTAAAGGCTATAAAATCAAATAAAATTAGTCCATATTATACTGGTATGATTAAAGGAAAGCATAGGTTTGTGTATGAAGGAAACCGACCAGCAGATCTCGATAGTATTCCTTATGCAGCATGGGATTTACTAGAGTGTGATCCATATGGACATAATTTATTAGAAGATTATATTAAAGTTCCGGTATGGGGTATTGCAGCTAATAATAGTTCAGCAGCACCATTTACTATGGAACGAAGCCTAACAACAGTTAGTAGTCGTGGTTGTCCATATGCGTGTGCATTTTGTTATAGAGGAGCCCAAGGAGAAAGAAATTATGGTATGCGCTCACCAGAACACATTGCAATTCAGGTGCGAGGATATGTAGATAAATATAATCTAGATTTTATTGGATTTCCTGATGATAATTTTGCAGTTAGCAAAAAGCGGATAGCTGCGTTACCAGGAGTATTTAGAAATTATGGATTAGATAAGATTCGTTGGGGAACACACACACGAATGGATGAAGCTGACGAAAGAGCACCTATGATGGCCGAATCGGGATGCAGATATATTGGCTTTGGAGCGGAATCTGCATCACCACATACTCTTACTCATATGAATAAAGGCGGGTTTATTTTAAAAAATGGACTTACGCCAACTAAGGTTAATGGAAAAATTTATGAATTCCCTACAACTATGGTCGATGCAATTAAGAATTGTAAGTCTGCTGGGATTCACGCAAATTGTACGTGGATTATAGCATACCCAGGAGAAGCACTAGAACATTTAAAAACTAGTGTTGCGTTTATTCTTTGGCAACAAAAATTTTGGACCCAAGGCTTTGCGCCTGGAACTGAAGAATATAATATTACAAAGGATGGTGTAAATCGTACAATGTTTACAGCTACAGCATATCCTGGTACAGCAATGTGGAAAGTAGTAAAACCACAGTTAAATAAACATTTTGATATTACATATGATGATATTGGAAATCCAATATGCGATGATGCATTTCATAATTATGTTTTAGAGTTAGATGACGCCACAAAAGTATTAAATAATAAAGATGGTGATCCTGTAAATTTCGGAAATATGCCAATGAAAACATTTTTACAAGCAAGAGAGTATATTGATTCAGATCAAATTGAAAAAGTACTTGACATTTGAGAGAAAAAAGTGTATAAATAACTAGGAGGAATAAATGAGCAAAACATTCATTATTGCCGAGATTGGTATTAATCATAATGGTGATTTTAAAACAGTAAAAAAATTAATAAATGGTGCCGCAAACGCAGGTTGTGATGCCGTTAAGTTTCAAAAAAGAACTATTGATATAGTATACTCGCCAGAGGAACTAGATAAAGATCGAGATAGTCCATGGGGGAAAACAAACCGCCAGCAGAAAGAAGGTCTTGAGTTTGGTGAAGTTGAATATAATTTAATTGATAAATATTGTCGCAAGAAAGGTATTGAGTGGCTTGCATCAGCATGGGATCTTCCTAGTCAAGACTTTCTTCGTAAATATAATTTAAAATATAATAAAGTTGCCTCTGCGATGCTTACTCACAAAGAATTGCTGCAAGAAATTGCGTCAGAAGGTAAACATACATTTATTTCTACTGGAATGAGTAGCATCAAACAGATTGATAAAGCAGTAGAAATTTTTCGTGAAGCAGGTTGCTCATTTGAGTTGATGCACTGTAATAGTACTTATCCTTTACCACCCGAACAAGCTAATCTAAATGTAATCCATACGCTTAGGAATCGATATGGCTGCGATATTGGCTATAGTGGTCACGAAACTGGATTGATTATTAGTTGTGCAGCAGTAGCACTAGGAGCAACGTCTATCGAAAGACATATTACTTTAGATCGCTCCATGTATGGCTCAGATCAAGCAGCCTCTCTTGAACTTAATGGGTTGCGTAAGTTAGTGGAGTATATTCGTGAAATTGAATTATCATTAGGAGATGGCAAAAAAATAATTACTGAAGCTGAAAGAGAAGCAGCTAAGAAACTAAGAAAGGTTGATAATTTAATTAATCGTTACCCCTTTAATAGTGTTGAAGATATGGCATGAAACAAATTACAGCACTAATCCCCGCTCGCGGCGGGTCTAAAGGTGTTCCTGGAAAAAATATTAGAACTTTATGCGGCTATCCTTTGATAGCCTATTCTATTATGGCTTGCAAACTATCTAAAAATATTAATAGAGTTATAGTCTCTACTGATAGTCAAAAAATTGCTGATATTGCTTTAAAGTTTGGTGCAGAAGTTCCATTTATTAGACCACCAGAATTTGCAGAAGATAATTCAACAGATTTGCAAGTAATCCAACATTATTTTGATAACTCAGAGGTAAAAGAATTAGCATATTTACGTCCAACCACACCGCTAAGAGATCCAGAGATTTTAGATAAAAATATAGAATTGTTTTTTAAAAATAGAAATCTTATGTCCGGTATGCGTTCTATGAGTGAAATGCCTGAGCCACCATATAAAGTTTTTAAAATTGAAAATGGTTTCTGTAAAGGATTTTTTGAAGATTATAATGGAATTAAAGATTATACTAATTTACCACGACAGATATTTCCATTAGCATATCAACCTAATGGATATCTTGATATATCAAAAAGAGAAACTGCCGCTTTAGGAATTAGTGCATTTGGACAGAAGATTATACCTGCTATTACAGAACATGTAACAGAAATTGATATGGAATATGAATTTAAGTTACTAGAATTTCAATTAGATACTTTAGATAGCAAATTACTGGATAATTTAAAGAGGGCATATGATAGAAACAAAACATAGAAAAATTAATGATAAATTTAAACTAGATCATGATCTAACCAGTAATAATCCCAATCCAGATGAATCAAAAAATCTTCGCACCCAACTTCCTATTACGTGGCATTCTGCGAAAAACTTTTACGTATTTGATAAATATGGAAATAAGTGGATTGATTTAACTTCTGGTATTTTTGCTACAAATGCTGGTCACTCAAATCCCAAAGTCAACGAAGCAATTAAAACACAATTAGATAAAAATTTAAGTTTTTCTTTTTTATATCCTACAGAAATAAGAAAAGAGTTTACACAAAAGCTACTTGCCATTTCTCCGGGATTTGAAAAAGTTATTTTATTGAATACGGGTTCCGAAGCTACAGACATGGCTTATAAGATGATCAAACAATCATCTGGTAAGCGTAAGTACATTATTTGTTTTGAGGGAAGTTATCATGGCAGAGTTTTGAGCGGTGATTTTATAAGCGGCGATAGTGATAGCAGCGAATGGTCTAGAGTAAAAGATCCTGATGTAATATTTATAAAATTTCCATATGAAATGGATACTACTTTTGATACAAGTATTTTGCCCCCTGCGAATGAGATTGCTGCCTTTATGATTGAAACATATCAAGGCTGGGGTGCATGGATGTATCCCGATCAATAT
>CEPZ01049319.1_pt1 | contig 15687 bp, 17 predicted proteins | sample 530461 | NCBI WGS metagenome assembly CEPZ01 (sample SAMEA2620106, study PRJEB7988) | marine metagenome | isolation source: saline water (ENVO:00002010), including | reverse complement strand
CCTACAGACTTTGTGGTTAATTACACAACCCGTTATTTGGAAGATTCAGAGCGTCACACTCAAAATCTGTATAAGAGTGTTAATAATATTAAGATATTACAAAAAAAGGGGGTATATCTGCCTGTAGAATTATCAGAACCAGGCAACACCGCAGTTGATGAAGTTAAGCTCCAAGATCTTAAAAATGTTGGCCTCACGCCTTCTTCGTCTTCTGACAATATATCCCCAAGGCTTATTCTAGAACAACATACGTACATTGATCCAGGGAATAAAGACGGAAGCAAAGAGCCGATGATAGCAACTGTTGATTATGAATCTGGGGAATTATTACGATTAGTTTCAAGAAGACACCCAAAAGACCCAAGCGAGGTAATGGAGTATTTCACAAAATATGACTTCCTTCCAAATCCAGATGGATTCTATGGTTATGGTTTCGGTCTTTTGCTTGAGGGACCGAATGAGTCTGTTAACTCAATTATTAATCAATTAATAGATTCTGGAACACTCCAAAACTTGCAAGGCGGGTTTACCTTATCTGGGTCAGGAGCTAAGAAAGGTGATATTGATTTTCAAATGGGCAAGTTTAGCGAGTTGAAGTTAAAAGGAGATGATATCAAAAAGGCAATTATGCCATTTAACTTTGGTTCTCCTTCACAAGTATTGTTTAGCTTACTTGGTGGACTTCAAGATTACGCTAATAGGTTGACCACTGTTACAGAGACACAAACTGGAGCTATGCCAAGTTCAGATACAAGCGCCACTGCCGTTGCAGCTGCAATTGAGCAGGGGACAAAAGTATTTAGCTCTATTCATAAAAGAACACATCAATCGTTAGGCGAAGAGCTTTATAAGATGGACAGGCTTCTTTCTCTCCACTTAGATTTAGACGAATATTATCGTGTTGTTATAAATGATGGTGTTGTCAAACAATTTGGGAGTAATAAAGCGGATACCTTAGCGGTTATATCACAGGATTTTAATACTCCTTTAGATGTAAGGCCCGTTAGTGATAGCAATATCATATCTAGACAGGAAAAAGCAGCTAAGGCCCAATTCGTTTATGACACTATCCTTTCAAATCCTTTAACCGCAAATGATCCTGAGTCCATTTACTTGGCAACGGTTAACTTAATGAAGACATTAGACATTGATGATTCTTTTATCCAGCAGATAGTAAAACTTCCACAAACACAAGAACCGGTGGAATTAACCCAAGAACAAGAAATGCAAAAGATGATCAGTGAAGAAGATGTTGTGGTTAATGAATCAGATAACCACGCGCAGCATCTTGCTATTATCCAAGAATTTGAACAGTCCGACTTCTACGGCGCAATAAGTGGAAAAGCAAAATCTCTTATTGAGAAGCATAAACAAGCCCATATTAGTTTTATTTACTTACAAAAAGCACAAGAGCAGCGAACCCAAGAGCAAGTATTAATACAAGAAGCTTCTGAAGGGGGTGAAATTTAGTGCAATTCACAGAAGAAGAATGGCACGAGTGGTCAACGTCTCCCATTACAAAACAATTCGTAAAAGAAATAAAAGAAATGAGGTCGAGAGTTCTTGAGGACAGATTTAGTTCGGAGTCCATGTTTTCGCTGTGTAAGGATTACTGCCTTTCACAAGGGAAGAGAGACGGCTACGAAGATGTCATCGAGGCGATAGAATTAAAAAAAGGAAAAGGAGAATAATTAATGGAAAAAGAATTGCCAATACAGCCAGTATACAATCGAATAATTGTAAAAAGAGAAAATGACGATAAAGGACTTAAATATGACGGGCGAGAGGTTGAAATCCGAAATGGACAAGTCTTTAGTAAGTTTGGTTTGTTTATGCCAGGGGTTAGCCTTGAAGATGTAAAAAGAAGTCAAATATCTAAGGGCTGCATTTTAGCAGTAGGCGACACTTGCGATGATCAGTTTATGAAAGGTCAAAACATTGTGTGGGGAAAGTATGCAGGCACTACGCAAGAGTTTGAAGGTGAAAAGTACGAAATTATTAACGACGAGGATGTCTTGTTTATTGTAAAGGGGGGTAAATAATGACTGAACAAGATAACTCGTCCACGGTAAGCGAAGAAAATCCAGGACTAGAACAAGGTCAGGATCAAGCTCAGCCACAAGCGACAGAAAATAAAGAAGAAAAAGAAAACCAGCCAAAACCAGAGCATCCACGATTTAATCAGGTTTATGGAAGATGGAAAGAGTCGGAGCGTATAGTTGGTGATTTAAGACAACAAAATGAGGCGTTGTCATCTCGCTTGGAATCACTTGAAGAGAAGCATAACTCCTCTGAAATAAATTCTAAAAAAGAAGAGTATAAGCAAGCAATACGTGAAGCGTCAGAAACAGGGGACAATGAGAAGGTCGCTGAATTAAATTTATCTTATGCGGAGTTTGTGGCCTCCCAGAATAAACCAGAACCCAAAAAAGAGACTCAATCTTCCCCCTCAGATTCAAAGCAAGAACAGGAAATGAGAATTTTCCAAACTTATAACCCTTGGTATGGGACTGATAATGCAAAAACCGATTTAGCACATAAGGTTAATAATGAAATGCTTCAAGATCCAGAGTGGGGAAAGAAAACAAATGCTGAATTTTTAGCGGAAGTTTCAAGAAGGGTAAACACTGAACACTCTGTGACTCAGGAATCAAAAAGATACAGTTCTCAAGACCCTGTAGACGGAGTATCCAGTCAGCCACCAATGGGGTCAAGTGACGAGGTATCTTTAAGTGAAGCCGAAAAACGGTTAGCAATAAAAATGCTTTATGTTCCAGGTACAAATACAAAAGAAGATGCAATGAAGCGATATCAAAAACAAAAACAATTATTAAAAGGAGCTTAATATGGTTTTGGAAAACAAACAAAATAATGATACAATTAAAACAGAAGGTTTAAATCGGCATGATTTAGACGCCCTCGAATCACTAAACGAAGATGATTCGCCTCAAGAAAAACCGTCACAAGAGAGTGGCGCCTCATTAAATACGCAAACAGCGCAAACAAAGCTTAAAAACGAAGCTTTAGAAGAAAAATTTAACCCAGGATTAACCCCTGCTAAAGTTGAAATTCCTAGAAAAGTTGGTTCTAAATCTTGGCGTCCTGCTGCTTTAACTCATGTTAAAGGAAGAGACCCAAAATATAGTTATCGTTTTTTCGATTCTAGCCGACCAGGAAGATTAGATAAAGCTCAGGCAGAAGGGTGGGAAGTTGTTAAAAACAACGATTCCGCAGAACTGCCGATCCGGTCCATGAGTGATGGGGCTGCAACTGATTCAGTAAAAAGAGTTCGGGAATTAGTTTTGATGAGGATACCTAAAGAGATGGCCAAGCAAAGGGCCAAGTTTTTTCAAAACTTAGAGTCTACCCCAGAAAAACTAAAAGAACAGTTTGCCGATCAGACAGCTACTGAAACTTATGGAGACATTAAAATAAGTTAGGAGATGAATAAATATGGCAAATTCAGATAGCCCAAAAGGCTTTGTTTGTATAGGAAAAGAAGGAGGAGGAGACGCTGGACGTTCTCTTTATCCTGTAGACGCGTCTAATGGAACCGCAGTTTTTAAAGGAGACTTAATGAAAGCTGAATCGGACGGGAATATTACCCCTGCATCTGCTAATGATGGTGTTTCAGTTATTGGTGTTGCAGAAGGGATTTATGATTCAAATAAAAAACCAGTTAAAACATTGGCAGCGAGTACTGCTGGGTATGTTTTGGTTGTAGATGATCCAAATGCATTGTTTGTTGTTCAAGCTGACACGGGTACAGCTGTTGCTGAAACAGCTCGATTTGCAACTGCAAACCATGTAGCTGGAGCAGGAAGCACTGACACGGGTCTTTCTGGTCATGAACTAGATTCAAGTGATATTGGAACAGGTCTTCAATTGAAGATTTTTGGGAAAGTTGAAACCCCTGAAAATACATGGGCAGAACATGTTGATCTTATTGTAAAAATACAAGAACACCACAAAACTACTGTGGCGAGTATCTAATTAAAAGGAGTGAAATAAAATGACTACAACTACATCATCTTTATCAGAACTTCTGGAACCAGGATTAAAGGCCATATTTGGTGACAATTATGAGCAATGGACCCCTGAGTTCGAGCAAGTTTTTAATTCAATGGTTTCTGATCGAAAATTCGAGGAATACCAAGAGTTAACTGGATTTGGACAAGTCCCTGAAAAAACAGAGGGATCAGCTACATCATATGATGATCCTATCCAAGGTTATAAGACTACTCTCACTAACTTAACTTATTCCTTAGGGTTTAAAGTTACGCGTGAGATGCATGACGATGACCAGTACAGAAAAATCAATAACATGCCTAAAGCATTAGCTATGTCAGTTGTTGATACTGTAGAGAATATGGCAGCTAACGTTCTTAACCGAGCGTTTAACAATTCTTACACTGGTGCAGACGGTGTTGAACTTTGTTCGGCAGCGCATCCCCTTCCAGGTGGTGGGACTGGTTCTAATGAGCCAAGCACAGCATCAGATCTTTCAATGACCTCTTATGAGCAAGCATTGATTGATATTGCAGCTTTCACTTCTGGACGAGGAAAGAAAATTAAAGTTATGCCTAAAAAGCTGATCGTATCACCAAGTGATATGGCTACTGCAAAACGAATAATTGACTCTCCTGACGATCCAGAAACAGCAGAAAGAAGTATTAACCCATTCAACAACAATGTTGAAGTCCATGTTAATCACTACCTAACTGATAGTGATGCGTGGTTTGTTCGTACAAGTGCCGAAGGTTTAGTTTGTCAAAAACGTGTATTCCCTGCTGAATTCCGAAAAGACAACGATTTCGATACTGACGTTGCGAAGTTCAAAACATACTTCCGAATTGCGTTCGGTTGGTTCGATTGGAGATCAGTTTACGGTTCCCCAGGACAATAAAGCTAATATAGAGACCCCTTTTAACAAGGGGTCTCTAAATCAATTTAAAAGGAGAAGGTACAATGCCAAGTAATTACCCAACAGGATTTGCAGGTGGATTAGTAGTCCAGAATTTACCAATATTAAACTCTTACCCAGGAAACGTTTATTGGGTTGATAGTGGAGCTGGAGACGCAGGGAAAGGGTCGTTTAGAAGCCCCTTTGTAACCCTTCAAGCTGCTATTGATAAATGTGTTGCCAGCAACGGTGATATTATTATGATTAAACCTGGACATGCTGAGACAATTTCAAGTGCGACAGCTTTAGCTTTTAATAAAGCTGGTGTGAATATTGTAGGTATGGGGGAAGGGACTCTTAAACCTACATTTACATTAGATACAGCCACTACAACTACAATTGCAGTAAGTGCAGCAAATGTGACTGTTAAAGGTTTAAAGTTTAGTGCAAACTTTGCAGATATTGCAGACTTGTTTACTCCTTCAGCTACTAATTTCAAAGCGTATAACTGTGACTTTGTTGCGACTGCAACAAATATGAATTTTGTTGAGATTGTAGATACAGGTACAACGAATAACGAATGTGACGGTCTTGAGTTCCATAATTGTAAATGGATTGAACCAGACACAGCGACAACTTCATTCTTGAATATTGATTCTGATTTGGATGGGCTTAAGGTTATCGATTGTTATTTCAACCTTGGGGTAAATACTTCTGATTTACCAGCTATTGCCGCTGTAGCAACAGGAAAAGACATTACAAATGTAGAGATTATTGGGAACAAAGTTATTCGGTTGAATGACGCTAACCCATTATTGGTTACAGCGGACACAACTACAGCTAATACAGGTATCGTTGCTAAGAACTATGTGCGACACCTTGACACTGCTTCTGAGTTGTTGATTACAGCCGGAACTAACTTTGGAATGTTTGAAAACTATGCTACGGCTGCGGTAGATGCTTCAGGATATTTATTACCAGCAGTTGATTCATAAGGAGGGTTAATCATGAGACCTAAACAATTCACGTTAACGCCTCAATCTGATGCAGATGGAATTTGTGCAAGTCAAACCCCTTCGGCTAGTGGTGAGCAATCGCTCACCATTGCAGGGGCATTAGCTTCTGGTGGTTCTGTAACATTAAACCAAGGGCACTTGATTCAAGTTACTGCGGCTGGAAATGAGACGGGGCGAGATTTTACTATTACAGGCACTGATTATAGAGGGAATACAATATCAGAGGTTGTAGAAGACCCTAACGCAGGGGCAGTGTCTACAACAAAGTATTTTAAGACGGTAACGAGTGTTACAGTTGATGATGATACTGCTGGTGCAATTACCGTAGGGGTAAATGGGCAATCTTCATCTAACACCATACCATTAGATAGATATCAAACCCCATTTAATGTTGGTATTGGAATAGATATATCCAACACTTTAACTTATACCGTTCAGCATACGTTTGATAATGTTCAGATAGATACTAGTTTGGATGCGCTTAAGTGGTTTAACCATGATGATTTAGCTGCACAGACTGCTGACGCAGATGGAAACTATGCATTTAACGTTGAAGCTGTTCGAATCATTATTACAAGTTTTACGTCTGGTACGCTTACTGGGACTTTGATCCAGTCAGGAGTTTAGATATGACAGTATCACAAGGCGCAAGAGGCGTATCTCTTGTAAGGGATGATGAGCTTGTTAACATAGGAGATTTAACGCCTACAGATAGTAATGTCATAGTTGGGAACGGGACTACATGGGTAGCAGAGTCAGGAGCAACAGCAAGGACTTCTTTAGGTTTAGCAATAGGAACAGATGTGCAGGCTTATGATGCAGGGTTAGCAGACATTGCAGGATTAGCAGTTACAGATGGCAACATTATTGTAGGAGACGGAGCTAATTGGGTAGCAGAGTCAGAAGCAACAGCGAGGACTTCTTTAGGTTTAGGGGCTGCTGATATTCCTGTTTTTAGAGGTCTAACATTAGGGGATGCTACAGCGGATGCCGCTATTAATCTTCGGTCTACAAGTTTAGATGTTAGGGGGATTATAAGTATAGACGGAAGCGGTATAAAAATAGACTCTGATAGTCAGGTTGATATAGCCCCTAATAATGGCGGTGTTACCTCGAGATTTGATGCTTCTGGAAATTTTGGTTTAAACACAACCTCTTTCGGGGCTTCTGCTGCGGGGGTTTTAGCTATCGCGAATGGGACACAAGGTGGCGCTCTTGCTAACGCAATTCAGATTATATCTGAGGATTTAAGCGCAGGGAACACAATACCGTCTGTGAGAACTGAGGGGGCAGGAATATTTGCGTCGGGGACACCTGCGGCTGCATCAGGTTCAATTGCAATGAAAATAAATGGAACTGTTTATCACTTTACTGTATCTACAACAGCAGCATCATAATGAGTAATGAAAGAAAGTTTGAAATAACTTTAAAGCAATTAAATTCTATACTTCTAGATATTCAGGAAGCCCCTGCTAGATATGTTTTTCAGGCTATAGTGACATTAAAATCTTTACCTGAAGTAAATGTAGAGGACAAGAAAAAGGACAAGAAATAATGTATACGCAGTATCCCTTAAATCGTTATGTTTCAGGCACTTACAAAAAAGAGTGTGATGTTTGTGGGAGGGATTTCTTGAGGTCTGAGTTAAAGAAACGATGGGACGGCATGATTGTGTGTTCAAGAGACCACGACCCAAAGCCTCGTTTTCTTCGTGATAAAGAAACAAGAAAAACCATTATGGTAAGGGTTGAATAATGGCAAAAAGTGGATCATATGATTGGAATCTAACAGTAGCGCAAATAGTGAGCGCCTCTCATAGAAAATTAGGCGTCTTAGCTGAAGGGCAAACTCTTTCTGCTGAGAAAATGCAAAATGGAATACAGGCTGTTAATGGACGCATAAAAATGTTCCCTGCTTTAATGAAAAAACTGTGGGGGATGGATAGGGTAGTGCAATCCATACAAACACCTACTATTTGGGTAGATGATACGGATGCGACTAAAAACTGGGAAGTTATTAGAAATCATACAACAGTTGCGGCTAATCGTCCGTCTAGTGGGGCTGATTATTTAGCTTATCATAAAGAAACCTCTACGACAGGATCTAGCTGGAGTACGGCGCAATCAGCTGTATCAAAAAATCAATATACAGTTGATAACGATATTGTGTTTTTAGAAAATGTTAAGTTAATAAAAGCTGACCAAGAAAGCAATTTAAATTCAATATCAAGAGAAGAATACTTGAACCGATCACGAAAAAATTCTAAAGGGGAACCATCTCAGTATTATTTTGAAAAGAAAAACTCTGAAACAAATTCTTTTATTTACTTGTTCCCTTATCCAGACAACACAAATTATGTCTTTGAATATGACGCGGTTAGATATCCACAAGACTTCGATGCTCAAACAGATAACCCCGATTTCCCACCAGAGTGGATACCTGTGTTGATATATGGGACAGCAATTGATTTATTTTCTGAATATCCAGCCGTATCTACAAAAGCATATAAGGTATGTTCAGAATTATACAGAGAGTCTTTAGACTCTGCATTGTCTTTAGACAATGAGTCTGGTGATATTATTGTCACACCAAAATTAAAGGAGTAGAGATATGGGCGCTAGAGCAGTTCAAATAGCAAACCAGAGTTTTATTGATGCTAATGGCAATCCGTTGAATAACGGTAAGTTAAAGTTTTTTGACGTTGGCACAAGTGATGCGAGGGCAGTCTATACTGCTTCTGACAAAACTGGTCCTACTGTTACGGAAGTTACGTTAAACACGCTTGGTCTTCCGTCTACCGAGGTTTATTATGACGGAACGTTAAAGGTAGAGATTTATGATAGTAATGACGTTAAATTAGATGAGTTTTCAGACAATACATATTATGTAGATAGTTTCCCTAGCGGAACTATTGTTAATGCCACAGATTACGAAGATGGCAGCTTAGATTCTTCAACGATAAATGCTGCGATCACAGATATTGGAGCGAACAAACGTAAGTTAGTTTTAAAACAAGGGGCGTTTACAATTGATGCTAATGTTACTGTTCCCGCAAACATTGAGTTAGAGATTGTTTCAGGGGCAACATTATCAATATCTACAGGAATAACATTGACGATTAATGGACCATTTATAGCCCCTGTACTAGATATCTTTACATTGGTTGGAACTGGGTCTGTTAGATTTGGAGAGGGGTTTGTCCAACAATATTATCCTGAATGGTTTGGGTTTTTAGCCACCGAAACTGGAGCGAACAACGCAACATACTTACAGGATTGTATTGACTCAATTACTTCAGGCACTATTAAGCTATCAGGTGGAACGTATAGCATAGATGCTGAGGTTGACTTAAAGGATAAAGTTAACCTTGTAGGAGACGGCATAAAAAACACTATACTAGACTATTCTAGCTCTAGTGGAACATTTACAAATGGGGCTTGTTTATATGTTGCTGGTTCTTTAGGCAGTGCTCTGCCTTCTTTTTCTGGAAATCTATCCGAAGGTGATCATCAAATAACTTTTTCTAGCGACCCATCATTATCAGTTGGTGATGTACTGATTGTTTACAATAGTACAAATGCTACCTTTAACGCTGTAAGGAACGAGTATAGAGCCGGTGAATTTGTTAAGGTTCAGCAAATTAGCGGTAATGTTATAACCCTATCAAAGCCACTATATGACGCATATACCGCTGGGGGGACAACTGGTATTTACAAAATAACGCCAACAATAAATATTTTAAAAAACTTTCAAGTAAAATCTAAGAATGCTGTATACGGTATTATTGTAAGATATGGGGTTGATGGGGTAGTTGAAAACGTAAAAACAGATAACACCAATCTTACTGGATTAGAATTTAGACAATGTTATGACATGGTGCTTGATAAATTCAAGTTCCACCATTATTCAACTCCATCAGGAAATAATTATGGGCTGGGGATATCTAACTCTCAAAAAATAATCATATCCAATTCTTTCATTGCCTCATCGAGACATGGACTTACTATGGGTGGTGGAGATTATACAGGATGTGTATCAAATAGAGACATTCAGGTTGTAGGAAATGAAATTAACACATTGGGTACAACTGGTGGCGGGGTTTTAGGTTTTGATATTCACGGAAATGCAGAGCATATATTTGTGGATAATAACATCATTAACGGAGGCCTTAACATTGGTGGGGACAAACTAACTATAACTAACAATAAAATAAGACAGGCAAACGCATCAAACCTAATATATGCAGCTGAATGTCTTGGTTTTAATTTTAAAATTTCTAATAATGATATGTATGCTATCGAAGTAGGGGCGTCTAGCCGGGGATTAATTGACTTTGGAGGAAATGGATCATGTGGAACTATTAAAAATGATTCCAATTTACTATTTAGTAACAATAAAATACATACCGAACATACTAATCATTCGGATGGAATATTTTATTTTTATATATTCACTCGAACAGCGAGCGAAAAAGTTAATTTAGATATTGTTAATAATAGTACTTATGCCCCAAGCGGATCACAAAGCTCAGGAAATGGTATCGTTGTTAGAAACAACACAGGTGTAGGAAATTTTTTAAATAGCGTTAATATATCAGGAAATACGTTGAATAGGGGTTCTATTTCTTTAATAGCGGTAAATGCTGAATTTATAAATATAAATAACAATACAATTATTCGATCAGGAAGTCATGGTATTTCATTTTCAGATAGCGCAACCCCTAACTTCACAACTGCTGTTTTTTATTCTTTCAATAATAACAAAATTTATTATTCTAATGGTTGTGGAATGACTCTGACAGGGACAGCCTCAGTTGAGTATGTTTTAGAGGTTAAAGGAAACATATCCATTAATAATGCTCAAACAACTACAGGTAGTACAGATACGGATTCCTCCGTTTATATCAATACATTTGACACTGTTTTCTTTCAAGATAATGTGTTGGGTGACAATCAAAGCTCGGCTACTCAATCAAGGGTTTATTCGGTAGGGACAATAACAAGTCTATTTGAATCCAATAATCAAAATATAGATAGAGATGCCCTCACTTCCACAAACGAAACAAGCATAACTTATAATTTAGGTAGTCTTGTAAATAGGTCTTTGAACTCATTATCCTATGGGGCTAATGCCCCTGGTTCAGGCGCATGGAAGCAAGGAGATATCGTGATTGATGCAACCCCATCGGCTGGGGGGACTTTGGGGTGGGTATGCACAACTAGTGGTAGCCCTGGAACATGGAAAACATTTGGGGATATCGCTGCATAATGCCACGTGTAAAAATACCTATAAATTCTAAACCTTACAAAAACATTGATAGCGCATCTCTATCAAAACTTAGTGATGAACTCTACAATGGGTATATTGATGAAGGGGGGTCTAGTATTCGATTCCCTGGACTTCAAGATTTTGTTGACCTTGGGACAGGCTCAAACAAGTTTAATCAAGGGATTTATTGGTGGGATTATAAAAAGATATTTATCGCTGTAAACGATGGCCGTGTCTTTAAGATAACAGATAAAGTAGGAACCTTCACAGAAATAACAGGGGATAAACTAGGGGGTAATAATAGGGTTGTTTTTACGGACAACGGATCAACTTTAGTAATGGCTAATGGCGGAAAGATGGTTTTTACTGACGGCACAACTAACACTTCTTTTATTGGGGATACAGACGCCCCAACTGCCGTGTCCCATGTTTCTTTTTTAGATCAATATATTTTAGCGATAGAAAATGAAACGGGTAAACTATGGCATTCTGAGGTTAACGATTATTCAAATTGGGGTGCTTTAAATTTTGTATCTGCTGAAAGCCTCCCGGATAAATTAGTTGCTATGACAGCGTTTTACAGAGAAATATACTTGCTTGGCACTCAAAGCACAGAAGTTTTTTATAACGATGAGACAACTCCTTTTTCTAGGTTGTCAGGTGGATTTACTCAGAGAGGATGTATAGCGGGGAATACTTTAGTCCGCGCTGATAATACATTGTTTTGGTTAGACGAGGACAGGCGGTTTGTTAGACTAGAGGGAAGAACCCCTAAAATAATGTCCACGCCATTTGATAAACTAATAAGCACTTTTGCAACCGTAACGGATGCCGTAGCTGATGACGTTACCGTTGAAGGGAAAAATTTCTACATCATTCACTTCCCAACAGAAGATGAGACGATTTGTTATGACTACTTTTTAAACTCATGGTCGAGGTTGGGAAATTGGGTCTCTAAGACGGGGGTGTTTGAAAGGTGGTTAGGGAATTCACATGCAAAGTCTCCAGATTGGGGTATTAACTTAGTAGGTAGTAGAAAAGATGGCCAGATTTACAAATTAACATCAAATAGCTACACCTATGACGGTAATACAATTAGGTTTTTAAGAAGTACAGGTAATATCGACCATGACACAAGTGCGAGAAAAATATCTTATAGAATAACCATCAGATTAAGACGAGGAGAAGGAACTGCTACTGCTGACCCTGTTATAATGATTAGATATAAGGATGATGGAAATTTAAATTGGTCAAATTTTTTACAAGGCAGCTTAGGGAAACTTGGCGATAATGATTTTTTTGTTACGTTTGAACCCATGGGCATTTATCGTACAAGGCAGTACGAAATATCTGTAACCGATCAAGTCCCTTTTGTTTTAGTTAGCGCAGAGGAAGATGTAGAGGTTGAGGATTAATGACTGTTATCCCCCCAGTTCCAAGAACAACTGACCCTAGAGAGATAAGCAAATGGCTTGAAGAGGTAAAGCGTCAGATTAATGCTATTGTTACTACAATTGGCGTTATTTCTTGGGATAACATATCAAAAACAGGTTCAGATTTAGCTGACTTGGAAACAAAAAGTCACACCTCTTTATCTGATATTGGATCTAATACACACTCTCAAATTGATACACATATAGGGTCTTCCTCGGTACATGGGGTATCAGGAAGTGTTGTGGGAACCGTTAGTACTCAGACATTAACAAATAAAACACTTACAAATCCAACTATAGCAAACGGAAACGTAACCGTTGGGAATATATCATTAGGAAACCAGCCCTCATCAGATAACCATGCAGCAAACAAGGTTTATGTTGACAACAGAATTAAAGCGCTTAAAACAGACACTACACAAACAGGGAATGTAGGGACTGGAGAGGATAATTTAATTGCTTATTCGCTTCCAGCTGAAACATTGGGTGCTAATGGAGATTATTTGGAAATAACCGCATTTGGGACCGTGGCAGCAAATGCAAATAATAAAACATTAAAGCTATATTTCGGATCATCTTTAATATATTCTACGGGTGCTGTGGCTTTTAATGGTTCCAGTTGGCATTTAAAAGCAACTATTATAAGGACAGCGGCAGCTACTCAAAAATGCATTATATCAGTAGACAGTGATGACGCTACACCGATGGACCCTGCTACATATAATACCGCCACTGAATCACTGTCTGGCTCTGTAACAATAAAGTGTACAGGAGAGGCTACGAGTAATGACGACATCGTTCAAGAAGCTCTGATTATAAGATGGTTTCCAGGAAACTGATTTCATGATCAGGCTTTTAAAAGAGGAAGATATAGACAGTTCTGTAGAATTTATGTCTGAGTGTTACGACATAATGAAATACAAAAAGGGGACAAGTAGATTTAACCCTGAGACTGTAAAAAAGACAGTGTCCATGTTGATGGAAAGTGGGTTAGGATTGTTTTTGGGTTACTTTGAAGATAATAAATTAAACGGATTATTCGGAGCATCTATTACCCCTTCTATCATGGATGATACATTTATTCAGGCAGACGAACTTCTTTGGCACGCCCATCCTTCGCTTAAAGCAAAAAAACGTGTTAAAATTATGATAGAGTTACTTAACTCGTTTGAGGAGACCCTCAAGCAAACCCGTCGTATCGACGCTATTCATATTATATTTAGCAACCAAAGACTTATCCCTTTCCTAAAAAAAAGGGGGTATTCTGAGTTGCAATACCATTGTATCAAGGAGATTTTATAATGGCAGTTGGAACGACAACAGCACTATTAATGGCTGGGGGGTTAGCAGCAGGTGGAACGGTACTTTCTGCAAGAGCGCAAACGGGAGCAGCTAAATCAGCAGCTAGAGCGCAATTACAAGGTCAACGAGAGGCGCTTGAAGCACAAGAAAAAATATTTGAAAGACAATTAGAGGCTCAAAGGCCGTTTAGGGAAGTGGGCGAAAAAGCCGTTGGAATACTTTCCGAAGAAATATCAAAGCCAATTGAAGCAACTGAAGGGTTTAGGTTTAGACAAGAAGAGTCTGAAAGGGCTTTGAATAGGGCTTTAGCTGCAAGAGGGCTGTTTAACTCTGGTGAAGCTGTAAGGCAAAGTCTTGGATTAACACAGCGTTTAGCGGGGCAAGAGTTAGGGAGAAGAGATCAATTATTAGGTAGTGCTTTAGGATTTGGAAGACAAGCTGCTAATTTAGGAACTCAAACATTAGCTGGGTTTGGTGACGTCCAATCACAATTATCATTACAAAGAGGAAGGGTGCTTGGTCAAGAAGCTCAAAGGCGCGGGGATATTCAGTCTTCACTATTTAGTAATTTATCAGCATTGCCAATACAGGGGTTGGGCGCAGGGTCTCAACTAGGACTATTTGGGGCTTAATATGAAAGGAGTGATAAATGTCTAATATACCACTAGGCCCTAACTTTGCAACAGAGTTCAGTAAAGGGGCTGCACTTGGTCGTCAACTAGGCCTACAAAGAGAAGTAAAGGGGATTCTTGGTAGACCCACCCCTGATGCAACTTCACGAGAAGAATTAATCGGAGATGCTTTGTTGAAAGCTGGGGAGTTTGGAACGGGTGTTCAAATTAAGCAACTAGGCCAACGTAGTAGACTTGCTCAACAACAAGCTAAGTCAGAACAAGAGCAAAAAGTTTTTGGAGCATTTCTACAAAACGCAAATCAGTTCATTAAAAACAAAGATCAGCAAGGTTTAGATTCTTTAATCCAAGGATTTAAGGGGCAATTCACAGACAACCCAACACTGTCATCTGTAATGTCTGGGTTTGATAATGTGTCCATTTCTGGGAGCAAGGCAAAGGTTAGTTCTAAGGGAAGAAAATTAGACGAAACAAGCCCATTAGTTAAATCAGGATTAGCTCAAGTGGGCGACCTAGTGGATACTGTAAGTGAATATGATCCTGAAACAGGAGCATTCAAACTAGTATCCCTGTCTGCCTCATCAGGGTTACAGCCAAGCAAAGATATTCAAAAGAAAGTTTTAGATCTTCAAGGTAAGGGAGCGAGAGAAGCTACGGACGCAGACTTACAGTCCCTGCCTTCTCAAGCATTTATTAAATTGGGATCAGGAGACCAAGAGGTTACTATGGTTAAGCCTTCTAAGCCATTAACAACTGAGGCTGCTGCTAAATTTGCTGTAGCTAAGAAAGCGAGACAAGGCGCTCAAGAACTACTGTCAGATTTTAATACAGATCCCTCCAACTTTTTAAAAGCAAATATTGCAGGGATTGGTCCGGCTAAAAAATTCTCTCAACAGTTTGCAGCTAGGCTAGATCTTATCACTGAAGGTCTTGGTAGGGCCTTGTCTGGCGCTGCCGTCCCTGAAAGTGAGATAAAGAATTTTAGGTCGCTGTTCGCAGTTAACCCAACAGACACGCCAGAAACAATACAATTTAAATTACAAAGATCAATCGATATCGTGAATGATATGGAGAGCTTAATTAAATACGGAGATGCCACAGACGTTAATACTTATCTGTCATCAAAAAAACAA
>CEPZ01036446.1_pt1 | contig 15698 bp, 22 predicted proteins | sample 530461 | NCBI WGS metagenome assembly CEPZ01 (sample SAMEA2620106, study PRJEB7988) | marine metagenome | isolation source: saline water (ENVO:00002010), including | reverse complement strand
AAAAGGGATCGTTAGCTGGGTTAAGAACGTCGTGAGACAGTTTGTATAATATCTACTAGGCGCGTTGTTGTTTGAGTGGAACGAGTATTCAGTACGAGAGGAACGGTACTTGGGTGCCTCTGGTGTAGCGGTTGTTACGAGCAGGCCGCGCAGCTACGCACCGTATGGATAAGCGCTGAAAGCATCTAAGCGCGAAACCATCCGCAAGACGAAACAACTAAGGCCGCAATAGAAGATTGCGTTGATAGAGCTGGTGTATAAGATTCAAGGCAACGAGAATTTAAGCACGCAGCCACTAATAGCTTTAATTACCTTCAACTTTCGTTAATGATTTGAAAGTTGAATGGACTGAAGATTTTTAATCTTCAGGAAGATCATCCCACTAAGTGACGCCTCCTACTTGCTTTGTTTTATTTCTATAATATAATAATGTTTATATACCTTTAAACTGGTTTGAAGTTATGCCTTTTAATCCAAGTGCTTTTCGAGAACTAAGGGATGAAGTGGGTGTAAATCAAATAGGTTTTGCAGAGTTGTTAGATATTAGCCAATCACTAGTAAGTTTTTTTGAGAGAGGTGAAAAGAGACCAAGTTTAGAAACTCTCGATAGAATATATACTTTAGCAAGGTCAAGAGGTTATGACAATTTGATATTTTATGTTCCACCAGAGATAAAAAGGTAATTTCTAAAAATGGGTCCACGGGGAATCGAACCCCGACACCACGAGCTTCAGTCGTGTGCTCTCCCATTGAGCTATGGACCCTTAATGAATAAAGAAATAGATGTCTTTTAAATGTTTTTAGAAAGTGTGAGTCGGAAATAGGCCAGATTCTGTCGCACTATAATAAACCAATTTAACCTTTCGGCTGTTATTGGTTTACTTATTAGGGAACTAGGTTCCCTATAAAGTGCGTGCTGACATCTGTCTAAGCGAGCGGCTTAGGCTCTTGCATCGGTGAAGACGCCCGTTTCATCAAATCTTTTCCTTCCTAGCTCCCCGCATGGATCATAACTCTGGAAAAGCTGTGCCGTTTCTGTTGCGGAGCTTTGCCTCGCGACAACTTGCCTTTCAACAAGTCACCTTTCGCGATGTCCGGACCTTCCTCAGAAGTAGCGTTCATTACAACACTCGCCAATTTAATGGCAACTTCCGTAGTCAGCTATCCAACTCACAAAAATTCAACAAATTTACCATATTTAAACCTAACTATTCATAACATTTATAAAACGGAATTAACTATTAACAATATGAAAAAAGAGGCATCTAGTTCATCGAACACTAACAGCGCTGGCATCGCATCAGTAATTCTTGGCCTTGTAGGAATCACATTAATTTTTTCAGCAGTCATCGGTTTCCTAGGTGGACTCGTCTTAGGGATAGTAGGCTTAATCTTCGGAATAATCCAAGCCAAAAAAGCAAGAAATAAATGGGCGATCTGGGGAATCATCCTATCAATCATGGCAATAGGACTAAGCATGTTAGCATTCATCTGGGTCAGCGCAATAGTTGCAGAAGTAACAAGACAAATCCAAGACCTTCAAGCTTCAGGCGGACTAGAAGCCCTAGGACAATTACAAAATGTACCTCAATAAAAAAGCAGCAATTGAGCTCTCAATCGGAACAATAGTAGTCATAGTTCTCGCAATGACAATGCTAATCCTCGGCCTTGTCTTAATCCAAAATATTTTTAGAGGGGCAACAGACAACGTCTCCGAATTAAACGATAAAGTAAAGGATGAAATCCGTAGCTTATTCCAAGACGAATCACAAAGGGTCCAAATTAAACTAACAGAAGACACAGCAAACATGGAACAAGGTGAAGAATTTGGAGTAGCGTTTGGAATAAAAAATATATACACATCAACACAAGACACTACAACTTTCAAATATGAGGTAGAACTGGACGACGCAAATATCGTTCAAGGTTGTGGAGTTTCAGAACAAACAGCTCTTTCATGGGTAAGACTAGGATCCGGACAATTATCAATCCCTCCAGGACAAGTAGAGTTTGATCGTATCGTCTTTCAAATTCCAGAAGAAGCTCCCTTATGCACAACAAAATACAGAATAAAGATCTGGGATTCTACAACAGGATCAAGGACAAACACTTACTCAAACCCATTCTTCATAGTCAAAATAGAGTCCTCTGGACTATTCTAAAATGTCCCAATACTTAGACTTCGTAGATTACAAGTACAAGCCAAAACCTGGTGACCTCGTAGCCCTCTATAAAATTGAACCTTCTAAAAAGATCTCTTTCAATGAAGCAGCAGGACGAGTTGCAGCAGAATCTTCTAACGGAACTTGGACAGAACTCACTACATTAAAACCACACATAAGAAAGATCCGTGCCAGAGCATTTTCAAAATCTGGGGATTTATACAAAATAGCATATCCTTCTGACTTATTTGAATTAGGAAGCATGCCTCAAATCTACTCTGCTTTAGCAGGAAACATCTTTGGAATGAAAGCTGTAAAAAACCTTCGGCTTTTAGACATAAACTTCCCAGACAAAATGATTCGTTCTTTCAAAGGCCCACAATTCGGACTTCACGGAGTAAGAAAATTCATGAAAGTTTCAAAAAGACCATTAACAGCAACAGTTCCCAAACCAAAAGTTGGAATGACAACTTCAGAACATGCAAAAGTTGGCTTGGATTCCTGGCTTGGCGGAATTGATTTTCTAAAAGATGACGAAAATCTTACAAACCAAAGTTTTAACAAATTCCAAGCAAGAGCAAAACTCTGCGCAAAAATGCGTGACCGTGCTGAGTCCCAGACTGGCGAAAAAAAGGATTATTTCATAAATGTCACAGCCGAAACAAATGAAATGCTTAAAAGAGCAAAAATCGCTAAATCTTTTGACTTTAAATATATTATGTGCGACATCGTAACAACAGGCTGGGCTGGAGTCCAAAGCCTAAGAGAATTCACACAAGATTCAAAGCAAGCAATCCACGCACATAGGGCAATGCACTCAACTTTCACCCGGGATTTAAAACACGGAGTCACAATGCTAACTTTAGCAAAATCCGCAAGGCTTGTAGGAGTAGACAACATCCATATCGGAACTGTCGTCGGTAAATTAGTTTCTCCTAAAGACGAAGTTCTAGAATTAAATAAAGCAATGAAATCTTCTCTATCCCATATTAAATCAGTAATCCCAACTAGTTCTGGCGGATTACACCCAGGAATTGTCCCAGATGTAATAGAACTCCTTGGATCTGACTGCCTTCTACAATTAGGCGGAGGCATCCATGGACATCCAAAAGGAAGCAAAGCAGGCGCCGCAGCCCTAAGGCAAGCAATTGACGCAACCCTTTCAAAAGAATCTTTAAAAGAACACGCTCGCTCAAACAAAGAATTAGCTCAAGCTCTAGAACATTTTGGAAAACAACACCCAGTATAACCCCAACACTTTTAAACCCCTAATTTCTTCCTTTTCCATGGAATTCGAATACAAAAAATACAAATGGTTTTTCACAAAATCAAACAAGTTAGTTGTCGGAGGAAAATCCGCGAGCCAAAACGACGACTTAATAAAATCTCTAAAAAATGATAGAGAAGACAGAATAGTAATGCATACAGCAGATCCAGGGAGCCCATTTTCAGTAATTTTCGCAGACATAAATAAAGTAAACAAATCAGATCTAGAGGAAACAGCCATTTTCACAGCCAGCTTCAGCAGAGCCTGGCGCTCTGGAAAATCAAAAGCAAAAGTAGACATTTTCAACCTTTCAGACATGTCAAAACCAAGTGGAACAAAAGTAGGAACTTGGGTAGTAAAAGAAAAGCTCTCAGCCAAGCCAGTTTCTCTTTCTCTTGTCCTCACAAAACAGAAATCCACACTAAGAGCAGTCCCACCTATGACTCCCAAAACAAAATCCTCAATATTATTAAAAATAGCTCCAGGAAAAACACCAAAAGAAAAACAAATAGATGCTTTGTCTTCCCAATTAAAAGACAAATTCACAAAAGAGGAAATCTTATCAGCAATCCCTGCTGGCGGCCTGGCAATCCAAGGAAAATGAGATCCTTTGAAGCAAAATTTCAAATAGGTAAGAACGGCTTAACTCCTGAAGTAATAAACTCTTTAGATTTAGCCATCAAAACCCACCGTCTTTTAAGAATTTCAGTCCTAAAATCAGCTTGCCGTGATCGTTCCGAACTAAAACAAATGGCAGATAAAATTCAATCTTCATTATCCATAAAGACAGAATATAAAATAATCGGCTTCACAATCATCGTAAAAAAGCAATAAGAAGGTTTTTAAATCAACTTTTTCTCAACCCTTTATGACTAATATTAAATCAATTGCTCCTGAGAAATATAACAAAGCTCTAGCACAAGCTTTGAAAGAACTCCCAGAGTTTAAACAGCCAGAATGGCTCGTTTTCGTTAAATCTTCTTCTCACAAATTAAGACCTATCTCATCCCCAGATTTCTGGCATCAAAGAGCAGCCTCAATATTAAGACAAATTTACATAAGAGGAATCGTTGGCGTTGAACGTTTAAGAACAAGATACGGCGGAAAGAAAGAACGTGGAGGAAAGCCAGAAGAATTCAGAAAAGGCGGAGGAAAAATTATAAGAACAATCTTACAGCAAGCAGAAGCCGCAGAACTAATAGAAAAGTCTCAAGGAAAAGCAGGCCGTAAACTCACAGAAAAAGGCAAAGAATTCCTAGAATCAATCGTTCCAGGAAAAGAATCAAAAGGAGATGAAGAATAATGACACGTCACTATCCAAAAAAAGTTAAACTCGCAGTCCACGGAAGAAGAACAAAATGGGCGCCTTTCTGGGTAGTCCTTAAAAAATTCGGAATGGGCAAGCGTGTTCATCCCTCCCAAATAACAAAACAGCGTAGACACTGGCGTAGAACAAAACTAAAAATTAAACCTCGTAGACAGAAGAAACAGCACCTAGGTTAAAATGGCAAAAGCAAAAAAAACAAAGTCTGAACCAAAATTATACCGAGTAGCTTCTAGACGAAGAAACCCAATAGAAGATGCTGACTTAAATCCCAGAGATAAAAGATTCCAAACTCCTGCAGTTCAACTTCAAGGTTTATTAAGTTATTTAGAGAATAGTGATGATTATAATCTTGCAGACATTCAAGGAAATGGAACAAAGGCCCATGTTTATATTAGAGACTTAGGAAAAAATGGATCGGGATTTATTTCAGTAAGAGCACGAGAAAACGCTTTACTAGATGGTACAGGAAGAGTCCATTTACGTATTGGCGGTTCAACTGAAACCGCAAAAAGAATAATAGTGTCAGATATTCGTCATAAAAAAGGATACACAATACATTAAAATGGCAGAAGAAAATAAACAACCAGAAAAGAAAGAAGAAATATCAGAAGATCAAAGTAAAGCTCCAGTAGAGCCTAGCACTCCCAAATTAAAAGATAATAAGACTCCCGATCCAGAAGCCAAAGAATACACAATCCCATTAAGAAAAGCATGGCTAAAAAAGGCATCTTACAGAAGAGCAGGCCAGGCTTCAAAAGCGATTAAACAATTCGTTGCTCGTCACATGAAAGTCCCAGATCGCGATACTTCAAAAGTAAAAATAGATCAATATCTTAATCAAGAACTTTGGTTTCGCGGAAGAGCAAAGCCCCCTGCAAAAATCAAAGTCAAAGTTACTAAATCCGAAGACCTCTTCAAAGTAGAATTAGCCGACATTCCTGAATTCCATAAGTTCCAGAAAGCAAGGCTTGAAAAGATTCATAAAGAACCTGATAAAAAACCAGCTCCAGTCCCAACAGAAGAAAAGCCAAAACCTGAGGAAAAGCAAACAGAAGAAGAAAAGAAAGAAGAAAAAGAAAAAGCCCAATCAGCAGCAGACGTAAAAGCAAAGCAAGCCGAAGTCCAAGCCAAAGCAGAAAAGCAAGCATCTAAAGCCGTTAAGCAGCCAAAGATACAAAGAAAAGCTTTGCAGAAATAATTAATTTTATAACCCCCTTTCTCCAAATATTTCCATGTCACTCACACAAGACCTAATGTCCGCAGCAAACCCAGAAAAAGCCCCAATTTATCAAAGATTCTTTAAGACAGGACCTGGCGAGTACGGATCTGGGGATTGCTTCTTAGGTCTAACAGTCCCCCAAACCCGTGGATTTGCAAAAAAACATTCTCACCTCGCCCTCCCTCAAATCCAAGAGCATCTAAAATCCAAATACCACGAAGAACGCCTCGCAGCCCTGCTAATCCTAGTAGAAAAATTCAACAAAGCCTCAGAAGAACAAAAAGCAAATATCGTAAACTTCTATCTTAAGAACACAAAGTATGTTAACAACTGGGACTTAGTAGATCTTTCAGCTTCCAGAATCCTTGGCGTCTTTCTACTAGACAAACCAAAGAAAATCCTTTATGAATTAGCAAACTCCAAAGACATTTGGGAAAAAAGAATTTCAATTATAGCAACAGCCGCCTTCATAAATAAAGAAAAATTCGATGACACTCTAAGAATCTCAGAAATCCTACTAAATGACACTCATGACTTAATCCACAAAGCAGTTGGCTGGATGCTCAGAGAAATGGGAAAAAAGAATCAATCTGTTCTAGAGACTTTCCTAAAACAATATTACAAAACAATGCCAAGAACAATGCTTCGTTACTCAATAGAGCGCTTCCCAGAACCCCTAAGAAAACAATACCTAAAAGGAGAAATATGAAACCCTCATTAAACTTCAGCCTCTTGAACATAGATAAACCAGCTGGGCCTACGAGTTTTTCCATAGACAAGTTCATAAAAGATACACTTAAAGTCTCTAAGGTTTCCCACTTCGGCACTCTAGATCCCCAAGTAACTGGCATTCTTCCAATAGCCCTAGGAAGAGCTTGCCGCCTAAACGAATACTTCATGCATTCAGACAAAACCTATGTTGGAATAATGCACCTCCGAGAAAAAATAACAAAATCCCTTCTTGAGAAAGAAATGAAAAAATTCATTGGAGTAATCACACAACTTCCTCCAATAAAGTCAGCAGTCAAAAGAGCCCCAAGACAAAGAGAAATATTTGAATTCAAAATAATAGAAAAATCTGGCCAAGAAGTCTTGTTTTCAACAAAAGTCCAAGCAGGAACTTACATAAGAAAACTCGTTCATGACTTAGGAGAAAAAATAGGCGGAGCGCACATGCTCGAATTAAGAAGAACACAAGCATCAGTCTTCAAAGAATCTGATAAAAATTTCATTAATCTATACGACTTTGAAAAAGCAGTAAAAGAAGACGCTCTCTCTGAAATCTTAATCCCAGCAGAAGAAGCAATAAAACTTGTCCTCCCAGAAATCCAAATTAAAAAAGACAATCTAAAACAATTATTAACAGGCCGACCCTTAATGAAATTCGATTTATCAGACAACAAACCTCTCCCAGAAAAATTCGCAGCCTTCATAAAAGATAAATTTATAGGTGTCTACTACTCCATCAAAGAAGGCGACATCGTAGCTAAACCTGAATTTGTTTACAACTAAAAATGAGATCCTTCATATACTACAGCAAAACAGCCCCCACATCAGGGAACTTCGGCTCAGACATTTACAAAGCTGGCCGTTTAGACATAGCAATCCACAGCGTAATCGCAGCCTTCTTTTTATCCCATGAATTCCGGAGCGGTGTAAAATTACATTTAATATTTGACGGCCAACCAGACCCAACAAAGCATCTTACTTTGCAGCCAGTAACGGAAGGCCAAACAGGCGAAGACAAAATCTATCTAAACAAAAAAGACATCTCCTCAATAATAAAAAAAATGCTCTACAAATATAAACCTGGTATAAAGAACGAAGTTTTCCCAGGATATTGGATTGAAAAACAATCCTTATTACAAGTCCTCAAATCTTTGTCTGCACAAAATCAAATATATGTCCTAGACCCAAAAGGAGAAGATATTAGAAATATAAAAATAGCCAAAAATCCAGTATTCCTATTAGGAGACCACCAAGGCCTTCCCTCCCTAAAAAAAGAACTCAAAAAACTAAAAACAATCCCTGTCTCAATCGGAAAACGCACATATTTCGCCTCTCAAACCATCTCCATAATCAACAATGAACTCGACCGCTTAGAAGATTCTGGAAATCTATAATCAATTACACAAATAGTTATAAACCTCCTAGTTATTAAAGAAAAATGGCAAAAGGAGCATCTATCAAATTCAAATCATATGAACAAACAATTCCCCAAATCCTAGAAGTTTTAAATCTCTCCTCAGAACTAAAAAAATACGACAAAATCATCTTAAAACCATTCCTCTCTCCAGAAAAAGAACTCTCAACTCCATCAGATCTAACAGAACAAGTCCTAAAATTCGTCTTAGAAAACAAAAACCCTGTTTCAGAAGTTTTCATGGCAGAAGGCGCTGACGGCGTAGAAACAGAAGAACTTTTCAATCACTTGGGCTACAAAGACATCGCAGAAAAATATTCAATACCTTTCATAGATTTAAACCAAACAGAAACTGAAATCGTAGAACACCCAGACTTTACAAAATTCGAGACAATCCACTACCCAAAAATCTTAAGAGAAAGCTTTGTAATCTCCTTAGCAAAATTAATGCCAGATCCTGAGATTGCTCTTTCAGGTTCTCTATCAAACATGCTTGGAGCATTCCCCTCCTCAAAATATTCTGGCTTTTTCTCCTCAACAAAAAACAAAATAAGAAAATGGCCCCTAAGATATGCAATCCATGACATTGTAACTTGCAAAATGCCAAACTTCGCTCTTTTAGACAACTCAGAACAAGGCACAATTTTAGCAGGCCTTCCTCTTGAAATTGACAAACAAGCTTCCCGGATTTTACAAACCGACCCAAACGAAGTAACTTATCTAAAACTCATAGAATCCTCATTCTTAAAACAAGAAGAAATCGAGAAAAAGCGCCAACAAGCTAGGATATCCTCAGAAATAATCCAAAAAGAATAAATATCTCTTTAATCTAAAATACACATGAAAAAGTCCACAAGATTAAAAATCACAGGTTCTGTCCAAGGCGTTTTCTTTAGACAATTCATAAAAGATAATGCAGAAAAAAATAACATAAAAGGTTATGTCAGAAACTTAGAAGACAGCTCCGTAGAAGTCTTCCTCGAAGGCGAACAAGAATCCGTAGAAGCAATGATTGCTCTATGCAAAAGAGGCCCACAACATTCTCTAATTAGAAACGTAGAAGAAAAAGAAGAACCTTATCAAGACTTCAAAGAGTTTAAAATCTTAAAGTTTTAGTCTTTGAAGCACTAAGAATTTTTCCTAAATTCTTTTAGTTTCAAGGAATTCAAGATACTCAAATTCTAAATATATTTAAACCCCCTTCATCTAATATTAAAATGGGCAGACAAGACCAAATAACAAAAGAACGCCTTAGGAAACTAGAAGAATTAAGAGCTCAAGGCATAAATCCATATCCTTACAAATTCTCTTTTGACTCTTATTCTGCAGACATCCATGAAAAATACTCAAAATTAAAATCAGGTGTGTCCAAGAAAGACAAAGTAAAGGTAGCCGGCCGCCTCATTTCATTTAGAGACTTAGGAAAAATCGCCTTCGGCGTTCTTCAAGACAGCAAAGGAAAAATCCAAATCGTTTTACAAGGCCCAGAAACCCCACCTAGTGTCTCCAAGTTCTTCAAAAAATACATTGACTCCGGAGATTTTCTAGGAATCCAAGGCCACCCTTACAAAACAAAACGCGGAGAACTTTCAATCTTAATAAAATCTGCAGATTTACTAACAAAGTCTCTCCTCCCCCTCCCAGAAAAATTTCATGGATTAAAAGACGACGAAGAAAGGTTAAGAAAAAGATATCTAGAAATAATAACAAATCCAGATGTAAAGGAAATGTTTATCAGGAAAGCAAATTTTTGGAACACTATTCGCTCTTTCTTAATATCTCATGACTTTCTAGAAGTTGAAACACCAATTCTAGAAACAGCAGCAGGAGGAGCGGCAGCAACACCTTTCAAAACACATCATAATGCTTTAAACATACCTCTCCATCTTAGAATCTCAATGGGTGAGCTTTGGCAAAAGAAATTAATGGTGGCGGGTTTTGGAAAAACATTTGAAATAGGCAGACAATTCAGAAACGAAGGCATGGATGCAGAACATCTTCAGGATTATTCCCAAATGGAATTTTATTGGGCCTATTCTGACTACAAAGACGGAATGAAATTGGTAAAAGAACTTTACAAAACAATAGCAAAATCAGTTTTTGGTACAACAAAATTCGAACGTAACGGCTTAAAATTCGATTTAGCAAAACCGTGGATGATTATAGATTTTTCAAAAGAAATCAAAAAACAAACAAGTATTGATATCTGGAAAGCATCAAAGGAAGAAATAATTTCTAAATTAGAAAAACTAAAAGAAGAACACGACCCAAAACTTGATAGGATCAGATTAATAGATATTTTATGGAAATATTGCAGAAGAAAAATTCCGGGTCCTGCTTTCCTAACAGGACAGCCAGTAGAATTGACACCTCTTGCCAAAAAAGATGATATAAATCCAAAAACAGTCCAACAATTCCAAGTTATTTTAGCAGGCTCTGAAGTGGGAAATGGTTATTCAGAGCTTAATGACCCTCAAGATCAGGAAGTTCGTTTTCTAGAACAAAGAAAATTAGCACAATCTGGAGATACAGATGCTCATCCACATGACGCTGATTTTGTTGAAGCCCTAAAGTACGGAATGCCTCCAACCTGTGGCTTCGGCTTTTCAGAAAGACTTTTCGCATTCTTAGAAGGCAAGCCAATAAGGGAAACAGTCATATTCCCCCTCATGCGCCCAGAAAAGAAAGGAGGTAAATAAATGACAGATCTAATTGTAAAATCAAAAATCAAAGACGTTGTCGACGGCCTAAACGTTTCAACAGAAGTCTTCGAAGCCCTTAACGAAAAAGTCAACTCTCTCCTAAAAGACGCAGGTGAACGTGCCAAAGCCAACGGCCGACGAACCCTACAAGCAAGAGATTTATAAATCTCTCTTCTTTTTCTTATTCATGTCAAACAAAGCCAAAGGCTCAAAAGCAGAACGCGAGCTTGTTAAATTATTTACAGAGCAAAGTTGGCGAGCAGTCAGAGTCGCAGGCTCTGGAATTGGCGAAGACTCGCCATGCGATATAATCGCCGCCCGCACGGGAAAAAAAGGTTATACAATAGAAGCAAAATCTTCTAAGAAATCAACAATCTATATCTCAAGAGAACAAATCCAAGACTTCATGCTCTTCTCACATCTAATAGGCCTAACACCAGTAATCGCCGCCCGTTTTAACAGAGAAGGCTGGCTTTTCATAAATCCAAAATATCTCAAAGACACAGGCAAATATTGGGCACTATCATTAAAAACAGCAAAAGAAAAAGGAAAACGTTTCTCTCAGTTCTTTAAGAATTAGATGATGCTAGATGCATCTAGTTCTGGATATAAAATTTCATTATATTTTTGAATTATACAAGAAACTTCTTCCTCATTTGGACCAACAACTTTAATTTCTGCGCCGATGCCAACCTCTTCACTATTATGTGTGTCTATTCTTACACTAGACGAACCAACATGATAAATATGAGTTACATTATAACTAGCAACATTCCCACTATCTACTCTTCTAAAATACCCAATAAAATTCAGCATAACTTTTCTTTCTTTAGCATGATCACAAATACATCTTATTAATGGATTCCCGTTACGAGGTCCTCCATATTTATCAAGCATAAATTCTTCAGGTATGTCTCTTGCAGTATTTCTAGTAAAGCTCATAAAATTTCTTTCTATTAAGGCTTTTTAAAACTTGTTATTTTCAACTAATCCAACGTCTTATCCCCAGTTTTCCACTCAACAGGGCAAAGCCCTCCTGTCTTCAAAGCCTTCAGCACCCTTAGGGTCTCTTCAATACTTCTCCCAACATTATCATCGCTAACAACTTGATACCTAAGAACAGAATCAGGATCAATTATAAAAGTCCCGCGCAAAGCAGTCCCATTTTCCTGCAAAACATTAAATCTCTTAGCCACATTGTGATTTGTATCTCCAATCACAGGAAATCTAACATCCGGCAAATCTCTAGCAAACCAAGCCTTATGACTATGAACAGAATCAGTTGAAGCCGCAACTATTGTAGCATTTTCATTTTCAAAATCCATCATCTTATCAGAAAATTTCTTTATTTCAGTCGGACAAACAAAAGTAAAATCCAAAGGATAAAAAAACAACACAACCCAACGTCCACTATAATCACTCAACCTTCCTTGCTTAAAATCGCCATCATGGTAAGCTTCAAATTCAAAATCTTCAATTTTATCTCCAACTTTCATAAGACACTTGAAAAATTCAGACTTTATAAAAATTATGGCGCTCAACTTCGAATAACTTCATAACCTTTCTTATACCCTTCTTGCCCAACCCAATTAATCTTAGGTCCACAATCACCTAATGCAACACAAACATTATTCCTATCGCTTACCCAAGAGCCCTCTAAACATTCACAATTATCAACACATTTTTCTCCCCCAACAATCTTCTTCTCAAAAGTTACAACACAAGCCGCATTTCCTTGAGAGCAAATTGCTAAACTACCTTCACCTTCCCAGAAATCAATTCCAGGAGTATTCAAAGGCAAGCAAGCTCCGTTACCTCCTCCAGCACCTTCCAATTGTAGCTCAACCCCAGCAATCCACTGACAATCCCTCCTGTCTGTATTCTCACAATCATCCTTCGCCCCTTGAGCAGTACAATCCTGCCATCTGTTCACCCTACAAGCAGCCTGACTGAAATCCCCAAGAGAAGTCTCAATCTTATCTTCTATACAAACCTCTTGCCTAAAATCAGCACAAGGCTCAACAACTTCTTCCCCATTTATACAAATATGTTTGAAAAACCTGCTTCCCACAGCGTTGTCCCCGGAATTAACTTCTCCTTCATCAGCATTCACACACCAACTCTCCCCATGCTTCTTTCCGTTATCACAATTCAAATCAACACAGATATTATCCCCATAACTTGCTCTCCCCCCAAAATCCGAAGACCTACAAATACTTCCCAACAAATAATTACAATTCCCACAACTATTTGAATTTGAATTAGCATCACTTGGATTGCAACTCTCTGTCTTGTCTTTAACTTTACTCCAATATTCTATAAGGTCTTTATTATCACTACCTTCTTTCCAAATCATCGCAGAATTATAAATATTAGCAGCATTTCCACAAGTATCCACAAAATAAACTTCATCCTTTCCAGGCACGCAAACAGTATCATCAGTAGGCCCGCAAATTGTTCCTAGCGTTTCAGCAGAACATAAAGTATCTTTATGAAACTCACTCCCGGCAGTAGCAGAACATTCGCTTCTCGTAGTAAACTCACAATTCCTTTCAAACTCGGATTCAAATACACAAGCTCCCTTATCCTGGTTTTGCACACTCAAAACACAAGAAACCTCGTCGCTGATCCCTGGATTATAATTTGTCTGCAATCCCAGAAATCCAGAAAGCTGCTTGCATCTAACTAATGTAACAAAACTCGCCTGGTCTCCTAAAACACAGCAGCCAAGTTCACATTGTGCCTGGGATTCCACGCTCCAACTTCCTCCAGCATTATTACAAGTTATCTGCGCAGTATTATCAGAACAAGTCCCATCATTGCTATTATAACAAACACCCGGCTTACAATAGCTAGTGCTTTCACAAGCAGTCGGAACTTGCTGCTCTCCTGGAGCACATTCATCAGCAGGAACATCTTGGCAATAGAAGCCACTAGTCGTCTTCTCACAACATACTGTAGCATCCGCAGCACTAACACCAGGAATTACGAATAAACCAGCAATCAACAAAAAGATTATCAATAATTTTTCCATTTATACTCCATACCCAGGAGGCCATGCAAGGCTCCTTGAGGCAAACGTGAATTCTTCTTCTGTAATAACATTACTTAATTTATATATTGTGGTGCCATCTCCCAACTTATTTTTCTCAATCTTCAGCTCAGGATAATACTGCAAATACAAAGTCGTTTCAGAATCTCCATATTCAGACTCAAAATCAACAATGCTCTGCGCAGTATACAAAAGTTCATACATCTCACTATCAATCTCAACATCAAACTCCCTAAATGTCTCACTAGTGTCCTTTGTAATAGTCATAGGAGCAACAAACTTAATCCCTATCTTATCAGGAACAATTGAAACTTCTGCATCAACATTTCCTGCTGAAACTCCATAACCTCTGCTTTCATATTCAGCTTTCAAATTCCTTCCGCATTCAACAGCCCTTGGCTCTACAATAGCTTTCAATTCACTTTCAAACCTATCTTTCACAGCAGGCTCTTGCACAACACAAGTTTCATAATCAGCATTAGTATAGCACAAATACTTTACCTTCTCCCCGTCATGAACAATAAATCCTTCTGGATTTTGGTATCCACCTTGTTTACTTAACAAAGCAACTCCTTCAACAACAATTGGTTCAACACACCCTTTCAGATAACTCTGAGGATTAAGTTCAACACCTAAAACGCCTTGTATCTCCGGATAAAACATAACTCCTAAAACAATAAGTCCAACAATAACAATTGCCACAATTACAAAAATCGCAACCTGTCCTCTTTTATTCAATTCCATCTTATTATCTAAACCTCATTTTTCTTTATAACTTTATCTATTTAACCATTCCTCACAACAATACTACACTGACTTCCAGGCCCATTACCAAACTCGTCTTTACATTTTACATAATAAAGATCATCATCAAAGCTGGTAGTATGCACCAACTCATCTCCATTCATTCTCGTCGCATTTTCAAACACAAAGTTACAAGCCCGTCTATTCCTCGTAACACCATTAGTATATCTACATTCAGCATCCTCATCAGTCACAACAACCAAATCCCCAGACTGCTCATAAACTCTTGTCACTCTCGGGCTGTCCACATCAATTATAACTTCAAATTCACTTTCTCCGAAAGCAACGTTACCAGCATCATCCTCACATCTCACCTCAATCTTCTTGTCTCCTTCAGTAAACTGATTAAATACCTGCTTATGCGTCTTTTCCCAAGTCTCCAAGAACTGCACCCATTGACTTCCAACTTTATAATTACACGTTGCAGTCCCATCAACACCGCCTGAAGTTTCAACTAAAATTTCAACAGTCGCGGGCTGCACTCCAAATTCAATCTCAGCCCCATTCTCTGGACTTATAGAATCAATATTCAAAGCACCATTACTCTTCTTAATAACAAATTCATAACTCTCAGTATTCACATTTCTTTTACTATCATCTTCTTGCCACGGCTGGTCTTTACACCTAACATATACAACAGAATCATCATCTCCAACAGGCAAAACATCATTACATTTCCATCCAAACGCGGTTTGATCTCCAATAACATCGTTTGCACATTCAAATTCATTATCCATAGAGTCATAATCCTTATCATCAGAGTCCCATTTACATTCACTTGGTTCGTTAGTATAAACACTAGCATTCAATTCAGTAGCAACCCAAGCCGCATATTCAGTCACAGGTTCCCTATTTGTAATAACAGGCGCACTCAAATCTACTCCAGGCCTTATACAGAAGTTAATAACATACTCTCTAGAATTCTCAATTCCCATAACATCCTTACATCTCACATAAAGATTTGCTTCACTCCTTTCATCAGGGTCAAATCCAGGAACATTAGGCACATTAAATATCTGAGT
>CEPZ01026667.1_pt1 | contig 15702 bp, 26 predicted proteins | sample 530461 | NCBI WGS metagenome assembly CEPZ01 (sample SAMEA2620106, study PRJEB7988) | marine metagenome | isolation source: saline water (ENVO:00002010), including | reverse complement strand
TCTTCTTCGGATAAGAACTTTCGCCAGCTTTCCATTATGAGCTTCATATTATAAATTATCCATCATAATTAGTTTACTTTGAAGCAAAAAGAGGCACCAATTGGTGCCTCTTTGAAATGATGCTCTTTTTTCTAATCTCTAATCTTTTATTGTTTTTCCCTTCACTTAACTTCGATTTTGCGATTAGAAACACCAGCATCAACGGTGGGGACTGAAAGAGTCAGGATGCCCTTGTCATAAGTGGCATCAATATTGTCGATTTCAGTGCCCTCTGGAAGTCGCCATGAACGGCTAAAAGATGAACATGCAAATGTGCTTGCAGTATTTTCTTTCTGGCTGTGAGAAATTGTGAGAACATTTGCTTCGACATTGACATCGATATCGCTCTTGTCCAGCCCCGGCACAGCAACCGAGATCTCATAACCTGTATCATTTTGGACCACATTATATTGAGGCGAGGCCAGGGATCGCTCTGATTGAGCGACATCGACCACACTATAAAATGGTGTGTCAAAAAATGAATTAAAAACAGAATCAAAAAGCCTATCCCCAAAGAAGGGAGCAATGCGATTCCTTCGAATTGAATTAAGTGCTGTTGACATTTTATTTTCTCCTTTAAAGTCTCCCCTTTATTCTTGGGGACATCTATAATTTAATCACACAATATTCATTGTCAAGTAAAAAATACTATTTTTTTATTTTAAACGCCGGCGACTTTCAACGGCTATCTCAATCTCTTCTGTGGGAATATCCAATGCATCTTTGATATCCCAAAGAGCATTTTCAATCTCATCCGTGGCTTCTCGTGTCAAATCTTCATGGATATAATATGTCCTCATCAATTCCTGATCCATATAATACCGTCTTCGAATACGATCTCTTATATTGTCTTTAATTGTCTGCAACCTGTTCAACTTGTCTCCTCCTGTGATTTAAGTTATTTGTAATATTATGCATCTTTTCGTGGACGGCCACGCTTCTTTGGCATCCTGCCAATGCCGCCTTGACCCCAAAACTTCTTGCTCTTTCTTTGATCTGTTATTAATAGTGCCTCAATATATGTGCCTTCTTCATCTGTTTTAAAAGAATATCGCAGAGGGAGTTCATTAAGCACACCATATGAAGGTTGAGGTTTCTTTTTTTGATATTTCTTTCTCGGTGGGGCCTGATTTAAATATTCAATGCATTGCTTAACGATTTCTTCTTCTGTCAAGCCTTCTTCCAAGTATCGAGAGTGGTCAACATCAATATATGCCCCCACAACCCAGTGCTTTATGTTGAATGTCTTAAAACTAAAATTGCAAGAAATATACCTTCCATGCTTTGTTTTTTTATAATCGGGCAAATATTTCCCATATTGCGCCATTTCACGCAACTCACATTTAATCATTTGTTATTTATCCTTTTAAAAGACGTGACCTGTGGCGCGCCAATGTTTCTTCAACTGACTCTGGTGAGCCGACCACGGTAATATCAAAAGTGTTTTGTCCGCCGCTGATATGGATCCTTGTAAATTCCTGTCGAGAATCCAAACCAACAGGAAGCAGACCTTCGCTTAACATCTTTAGTGTCTTCATGTCTTCCCGCAAACAAATAACATATTCTGGATTTACATAAACAGGGCGAACTTGGTATTGCTCACTATCTGTATTTGTAAATTTGTTTTGTTTATAAATCTCAACAAGCTTGACTGTCGCCATTGTCTTCCTCCATTAGAATAGGATAAAGGGATCTCTCTGCCACATTCCACACTTCTCCCTCATAAAGCACATCATGATGATGATTTTTTTCATCGTTCAAAACAACAACATGACAAGGTTTTTGAGTTATGCAATACTTGAAAAGAGAGCCATTGTTATATTGAACGAGAGACACCTCAGAAGGCAAATAAGCTAAATCACCCTTTATCATTTTCGCTCTCCTGGGTTTCCTGCTCTGCTGGCTCTTCGCTCTCTTCGCTATCTTCTGCGGAGGGAGGATTTGCCAACAACTCTATATAGCCTGCCCATATAGCCATGCAGTCTTCCATTCTTGTGTCAATACGCACCAAATGTTGCCTAATGTGGTGCATGAACTCAAGCATCGAATTGTCTTCTGCATTTTCAACATTGAGGGCCGAAGCGGCATGATTTGCCTTCTTTGCAACAACTTCAAGCTCTTGACTCACGAATGATAAAAAGTGCGAAACTTCTTTGGGCACATCTTCAAATGATGAAGATAGGCTTAGTGTGATATCTGGCATTATTTTGCTCCTGTTATAAACAATATAGCTTACTTGACTTAATCTGTCAAGTCTTTTTGTGAATTTTTGCGGACTTAAGCCACCTTTCTTCTGCAATATAGGTGTTCCTATTATCAATAGGCAATATTTTATATTTTTTCGTGCCTTTTGCGGCTGTTGTGATGGGCTCTGGTGCGACTTGCACGATCACATATAATTTGCTTTCCTTTTCCCAACCATAAGGATGAGTTTTTCTTAAAGACACATAATCATTAACTTTAAATCGAGGTTCGGAATAAAAAGAGTTCAACACTTTTGTTGCATATTTGTTTTTTATGATTGACTCATATTGTTCTTTGGAAGGAATAAAGTCTGGCTCATTCAGAATGCGGAATGCCAAATCTCCATAATAAGGAGGGTTTGCAAGATAATATAGTGCACAAACTTCAGCTTTTTCTCTTTTCAAATCGTCATATTGGTCATCCCAGCCATCATCATCTTCTTGTGCTCGCTTGTGAAGATAGCTGCTCTCAATCTCATAAAAAGCATCATATTGCTTTTCTGTGATTCCGCCATATTTCTTATAGCCTTGAACTAAAGAAGAAAGAAACGATGTCACATTTGGGCTAATATTGTGCTCCTCTTTCAATGCAACAATGCGTGCAAGGACATCGGGATCAGCAGAGCGGGGAGAGTTCATTTTTTTATATGATGAATAATATCCCATTTCTTTGCCCTCTCAATGCCCTCCAGCGACAACGACATCCCAAAACAACTTAATCATCAGCATTCCAACACTGGATATCATCATCCATTGAATTTTTGAAGTGTTCTCTTTCCATTGCTCCAAAGTTCTTAAACGAGCATAAAGCCCTTCATCTGGGTTATAGACTGCTTCTTTAATTTTCGAAATATCATCGCCCATGCGTTGCTGATTTTCGCCAAGTGCATCTATCCCGTTGAGCAATCGCTCAAGTTTGGCATTAAGTTCAATCAATGTTTCGGTGTGTTCGTCCATCATTTATATATAGTCCTTGATGTCATATTCGGACTGATTGAAGATTGATTAGACTTGCACAATGGCATAATTCGCAGTGATCAAAGTCCCTGCTGCGGAAGCGGCATTTTGAAGAGCACAGCGAGTCACTTTTGCAGGATCCAGAATGCCCGACTCAAACAGATCAACAAATTCACCCGTTGAGAAATTCCACCCTTCAGTGCTGTCAGCCGAGAGCACACGAGTCACGGCCAGATCTGGAGAAGAGCCTGCATTGAGAGCCATTTGTCTAATGGGTTCTTCAATCGCACCTTTTACGATTTCAACTCCGAGAGCCTGTTCTTCGTTGTCGGTCTGCACTTGAAGCTCAGAAGCTGCACGAAGGAGAACTGTCCCGCCGCCAGCCACAATGCCTTCTTGTTGGGCCGACCTGACAGCCTCCAAGGCATCTTCAATGCGATGCTTCTTCTCGATCATTTCAACTTCCGTGGCTCCCCCAACCCGAATGATGGCAACACCGGAAGCCAACTTGGTGATTCTATCTTGCAGTCGTTCGCATTCGTGCAAATTGTCTGTGTCTGCAAGTTGTCTCTTTAAAGTTTGAATCCTCTTTTCAACCTCGTCAAGATCTCCTTTGCCTCCCATGATGGTTGTCAAGCCTTTCGAGATCTCAATCTTAGTTGCAGAGCCCAAATCATGAAGCTTGGTTTCTCTTGTGCTCATCCCATTAAGACGATTAACAAATGTCGCACCAGTGGATATCGCAAGATCTTCAAGGAGGCAACGGCGCTCTTCTCCATAACGGGGTGCCTTGACTGCTGCAACTTTCATTGTTCCTCGCACTGTATTCATAATCAGAGCGGCCAGAGCTTGACCCTCAATCTCTTCTGCAATAATCACAAGGGGCTTACCCTCCCTGGCGACAAGCTCCAGCACAGGGAGAATCTGGTCCACCATTTCAATCTTCTCATCAGTAACAAGAAGAAGAGGGCTGTTGTATTTTGTCATTGCAGTTCTCTCGTCTGTGACAAAGGCAGATGCTGCATATCCCGCACTCATCCGAAAGCCTTCAACTAAATCAAGAGATGTTTCAATTGAGCGAGCCTCTTCGATTGTGATTGCACCGTCCTTTCCTGCCTGATCAACTGCGGTTGCAACAAGCTTGCCAATAACCTCATCGCCATTAGCAGAAATAGTTGCGATTCTCTCAATATCATCCAAGGACGAAATAGGGCGAGAATATTCTTCCAAGTTATTAACAATGGCTGCAACTGCTTTGTCGATTCCTCGCTTGAGTTCAACAGGAGATACACCAGCTGTGATATATCGCTGAGCATGTTGAAGGATTGCTCGACAAAGGATAGTGGTGGTTGTCGTCCCATCGCCAGCATCAGAGTTTGTCTGCTCGGCTGCCTGCTTAATAATTTGTGCACCCGTGTTCATAAACTCATCTTCAAAATCAACAAAACGAGAAATTGTCACACCATCTTTGCTGATGATAGGTCGCTTGCCCTTTTCTTGAAGGATTACATTTCTGCCTTTGGGTCCAAGTGTGGTTGCAACATTGTCTGCAAGAGTTTCCACACCCTCTAATATCTTTGCCTGCAATTCGGCATTAGAACAATACTTCTTTGTCAAGATAGCCTCTCTTATGTTTTATGTTATATCTGTTGTCTTGTGTTGTTTTTATTTAATCAGGTGGAGTGCATGTGTCATCGCCTTTCACATTGGTCTGCACTGCACCATTAAATGCATCTGCTTTTCTTTTAAACTCTTCAGCTTTTGTGTTGCTCATTGTTGAAAGATAAGCATTCATGTTGGCAACAACTTGCTTAAATTGTTGTTGGATTTCAACAAGTTGTTCAATAATTTCTTTAAGATGATTTTTGGCGATTTCCATTAATTTTGCATTATCAATTGTTAAAGTGGCGATCAAGTGCTCATCATTGTAATAGAGTTTAGACGGCACCTTGAAAGTTCCCGGTTTACTTCCAAAGCTGGCTCCTTCTGGATGCAGACTCGGATCCCACTTAGGGTTCCCCTTTTCAATTTGTTTCAGAGTTGTCTGATAAGATGCTTTGCCGCCGAGAATCTGCTCAATATTACTCTCGTCAATGACAAGCTTGTGAGTGTAAATGGTTCCGACTGATTCTCCTCCCTTTCCGCCAACTTTGCCAAAAACATAATAAATGACCTCATTTTGTGAAGATGCACGCATTGACTTCACAAGGTCAATCTTGCTTCCATCGAACCCTTGGCCCGTCGCGATGGTCTTAAGAGAATAATGAACATCGCCAGCTGCACCAACAACTTTAAAATCTTCGATGCCCTCGGAATCTTCTGCTGCGACAACCCCACCTCCGGGGAACAAGGCAGATAAAAATGCTTCATTAATAAAGCCTGCTGCTCGGGGTTCAAATTGATTAATAATTCTGGAAAGAGTGTTCAAAAGCTGGATTGTTGCAACTACTTTGGCAAGCTCGCACGTGCCCTCTTTTCGATCTACTGGGCCTGTGTTTAAATTATCAAAACTATTTGCAAGAGCTTGGAGGATATCATCGGGTTCGCCTGTTGTCACACCTAAAGCCTGGACATATTGTTGCACGATTTTCCGATCCATTGCATCATCTGTTGCATTTTCGTTTCGGGTTCCCCAGTTTTTAATATCAATAGCAAGGGTGCCCAATATATCTTCAATGGTGATATTCTTGTTGATTACAGCTGCATCTTCTTGCTCGTTCAATGCAAGCCGGACAGGAGAATTAGAGACAATACCCATTGCCTCCTCAACCAATTGGAATATGTCGGAGGTTTCTAAAGTATCCGTGAAATAATTTTCAATCAATGTGTCAAGTTCGTTCATAATATATAAATAGTTTTAATATCCGATTAAATCGCCTTCTGTTAACAAAGTATAGGTAAAAGAATTGCCATAATTATTTGCAGATCTCTTAATTAATTCCATAAAATCGCTGAAGTCCACAGCCTTTTTGAACACTTGGCACCCTGCTGAATATGAATTAATTAATTCTGCCTCACCAGATTCACGAGATCTGTGAATATTAATTCCGTGCCAACCCTCGTCAATAGATCCGGCATCGCGATCATATTCTTCATCTAAATCATTATCGCGATATACTTGGACAACATTTCCACGCTGACACAGGGCTTCATATTTGCCTCGATGGAGATCTATTTTATATGCACCTTTATATTGACCGGGAACGAGAATCGCAACCCCTTTGCTGCTTGGTGGCCGAGAAGTCCACACTTTACCCGGATCTGTTGTGATTGGATATGAACGAACTTCCCAATTTGCTTTGGCATCTCGATATATCACCACAAGAGCATCGTCAAATTTGTTGAACATGTCCACTTCACTGCGAACACCAATAATGTTAACATTCCACGGCTTCTTGTTCTTTAAGCCGAAAAAGTCATAACCTTCTTTTTCCAGAGTTTTTCTGAACTGTTCTTTGATTAAAAAAGCATGCAAGCCTTTTATAGTTGCCATTTTAAAATTAAAATACCTCGTCAGCCAAACCAAGTTCCACTGCTTCTTCGGCTGTAAAATATGCATTAAGCTTTCTATCCAAAATCTTTTTCAAATATCGTTTTGTCATGTTTGTTTCCACAACCATTGCTTCAACATATTTGTCCTGAATGATTCGAATCTCATCCATTTCGTTCTCAAGATTGTGAAGCGAACCGTGTTGACCACCAAGAACACTGTGAATCATAATACGACAGTTTTTCCCGATCTTTCTTCGCCCCTTTGTGCCCGATGCCAGAAGGAGAGTCCCAGCAGAAAACACTTTTCCGATTCCCACTGTGCAAATATCACATCTCTCGCGAACAATTCTCATCATATCGTGAATAGCGAACATTTCTTGAGCACTCCCGCCCAAGGTGGAAATAATAAATTCAAAAGGCTCATGAGCCACTTCAATCTCAGAATTTTCATCTTTTGGGTCTTTTAGCCGATACACAGCACTGTTCTCTGCCATGGCGATCATGCCATATAATATTTCGCCTGCCTTTTCTTCGTCCAAATCACCGCAGATACCAATAACACGAGGGACTTTATCATCTGGACTAAGAATGTGGTGCTGCGGCTTTTCTTCTGCTTCCTGCTTCTCTTGCACCTCTTTCTCTTTCTTCTTTGCCATATATGGTGTAAAAATCACAGCAATGCCCCCTGTTGTATTAATTGCTTATTTCTAATCTTATCTGTCCCATGACTGGTCGTTTCCGTCAAATGGATCGGAAATGATTTCGCCCAGGAATGCCATTGTGCCGCCGATCTGAATGATCGCGAAAAGATATATGTGTATTCTTGTGTTCTTTTATTAAAACCTTCGCCAATTATATCCCAGTCGGAGAGAAGTTTCAAAACTTTGTTTAACTTTCTCTTGCCCTTGATTTGATCAACTTGAAGATTATATCGAACTTCCAAATCGTTAATAGCAGTTCGCCATGCATATGCCTTCATGTTCGCCCTCTCTTTTTAAAATGTTAATTATTATTAATATAACTTATCTTCGTAACAATGTCAAGTTTTAATTTCTTTAATTATATTTTGAATGAGATGCCTAAGTTCTTCCCTGGTCAATTGCTGAATAGTTGGTGCCCCAATTTGCCCAAAGCTGGGAAGCAGGTGCGGGGGAACCTCCTTTTCTCCTTTTGCAGTTTTCACTTTTTGCGGAGATATTGGGTGTTTTCGAGACGGCACAGCCTTCTCTTTTCTTGCGGGCTCGATGGCAAAAATAAGTTGTGCTGCCCGCTCAATATCTTTTGAAACCTCTTGATCGTTCTCTTTTGCCCAAAAAACATACTCAATAATATCTGTGAGTTGATCCCCATAATCTCGAATGCCCCGATCTTGAATATCAGAAAGAACCCCAAGAAGGAATCTCCCCACAGGGTTTTGAGGAGCCGGATCCGAAAGCCAATTGGCCAAGTTTCCTTTTGCTTCTTCCAGTATTGCCAATGCTTTTTCTCGTGAGGCTCCATAAAATGGATTATGTATTATTTCTTCACCTTTTGGGCCTTTAAGATTAAGTTCCATCTCACTAAAAGTCTTTGGAGTGATCAGGGGTGGGTCGATGGGATCTGTTTTGTCTATCTTTCCCGTTTCTTTGTCTTTTTCATAAACAAGGTCGTCTCGTATCTTGCCCGTCCTGAGATCAAACAAATTGGGATAGACATTTGCCGACAACAATGTAATGCCTCTTTCTTCTGCCATGGCAGCATATGCACCATGAGTTGCAATATTTTTTTGATAATCGTTTGATATCTGGCGGGTGATCTCTGCACCCACCGTCCTGCCTCTATTCTTATCTGTGTGAACCGAAGCAACAGGAGGGACATTGATTTGAAATATCGCGATATCATATCCAATCTCAACCAATGCTCTCATCATTCGCCTCATCTTTTTTGGGTTCTCGCCCGTCGTATCGAAAACAAGAGGAACACCTTGATTAAGTTTGCGAACAGTTTTGTCAGAAACTGCCTGTTGGAGAAGCTTTCTCACTTCCTGCTTTTGCCTCTTCTCTTCCTCGGTGCCCTCTTGGAACTTTAAACTTAAATTGAATTTTGGAAACACTTTCTCAACAGCATGATCTGTGTTAATTTCATAAAAATTGTCAGGAACCCCAAGCTGCTTCAAAAGAAAAGTCTTGCCAGCACCGGCAGGGCCGAAGATGAACATGGCTTTAAAGGGGTTTTTAATTTGTTTAATACCCGCTGCAATTGCTTCTTGCAGCCATATCTGCTGAATCAGTGTTTTAAGTTCATTAAGTTTCATTTATTATACCTTTTGTCTTCTCCGATTTTGGCTATTAGTTCCGCCTTATAAATATCGTCCAGCACTCTCATTGCCCCATCCCAATCGTTGAAGGGGATATGTGCATCATATGGAGAAGGGAAGCACTCCTTAAAATCTTGAATCGCTTTGAGCTTCCAAGTATTGAAATCATGATCATCTGTATTCTTAATTACTTTCAAATGTTCTTTATCGCCATAATTTTCAACAGTTTGATACTTTAACTGCCTCATATATGCCATATTCTCGGCAGCACCGCCCAGGAGCTTAAGAGCATTTTCCACTGCTCTTGACATAAAGATGTTGATGCTTCCAATAACATAAAGATTATGCAAAAATCGACAAAACAAAAATCCAACTATAAAAAATAAAATATGACTCATAATAGCTCCATTTGCATACAATATATTATAACATAAAAGCCCTGGGAGTGCCAGGGCTTTTTTGATAGGAGATTGGTTTTTATTTTGCTCTTATTTCTTTGCGAGGCGCGCAATGACCCGGCGAAGCACCTCGTTAACAACAACATCGTCATCAACAACTTCTGCGAGTTCTTCTTCCTCTTCGCCCTCGGGAGGAAGCTCTTCAGCAGCACCGAAGTCAAGGTCTTCTTCACCACCCTCAAGAGGGGGCTCTTCGACAGCAGCTTCTTCGCCTTCAACATCAACCACGATAGGTGCTTCAAGTTCCAGTGCACCTTCAAGTTCTTGTGTAACAGCACGAACAACAAGGGCAGCAAGCTCTTCTTTCTCGCCGCCACTTAGAGAAGCAGCAACTCCATTTTCATCACCCCCTTCATCGGGCATGCCCAGTTCTGCTGCATCGTCGGCAACATCGACTTCAAGATCGCCAAGTTCGCCATCAAGCTCTCCAGGCGCACCAGCCATCTCATCTTCAAGCTCATCTTCAAGCTCGTTCATTTGGCCAATGGCAGGAAGCCCAGCAAGGCCCTGAAATCGGCGGATTTCGCTCTCAGATAAAAGAGTCTTTTTACTATTGCTCATGTTAATAATCTCCTAAAATTGTTATTATTGTGCAAAATAATCATATATAATTAGAACATAAGAAGACAAAAAGAGCAAAAAAGTTGGAGAACCTTTAAAGAATATTTTTAAGCTTGACGAGGATGCCTTTTTCGATTTGCTGAATTCTTGCCGGTGTGAGCTTAAGCCTTTCTCCAATGTCTTTTAATTTCATTGCCCCATGCTTATGAACAGCAATATTGACACAATTTAAATCATCCTCATATTCAATCCAACAACGACAATCTTCAACCGGGCAAGGCACATCATAGTCTTGGCAAATTTCTGCACATTTAATCATAAGTCAGGATACTCCTGCTCGATTATATCAAATATGTCTTCGATCTCACCTTCATTAATTCCAAATTTTGAAGCAAGATCTTTTCCTTTTCGCTTGATATCGTCCGATTTTCGATGGCGCTGCTTGTTTTTAATTTTGCTATTCTGCAATTTCCAATCTCGAAACCAAGTCATAAATTGAGCTTCCTCTTTTAAATATGCGGCGATGGCGGCTCTTAAAAATTTGGCTTGCGTCAAGCCGTCATGATGGAGCCGAATCTTTAGATCAATTTTATGAGATTCGGGAATCCACACACTCATCTGCACCGCATCTTTTTTCTGTCTATTTTTTTCATTGCCCTTGGTGGCCCTTAAGCTGGGCACATGTTCAACATGCTCATTATCATTATCGGGCATTATTCATATCTCCACAAAATGTGTGTATTGCTTTCCGCAAGTCCTGCTGATGTTTGCCTGACAAATTGAGCCTCGCTTTGAAGCTCGACCAGATTGCGAACACCAGAATATGACAAGCCGCTTCGAATACCCTTTTCAAGAGATTCCAAAACAGAGGCAACATGTCCTTTATATGGGATAAAAGTTGTGACACCTTCAAGAGAAGAGGCTCTGCCTCTCCAGTCCATCTGGGCAGACTTCGATGCCATTCCGCGATATGTCTTAAGCCTCTTGTTGTCCTTATAAATGACTTCGCCAGGAGACTCTGCCGTTCCTGCCAGGAGAGAACCAGCCATTACGAAGTCTGCTCCCGCAGCTAATGCTTTCACCATATCACCAGATGATTTAACACCACCATCAGCGATAATTTTCACATTTGGAAAATCTTCTTTAACCCTCACACATTCGATGACAGAAGCCAGGGTTGGCATGCCATGGCCCGTTTGAATGCGCGTGCTGCATATGGAATTGTGCACCACTGTTCCTTGCACATTATAAGAATGATCTTTTTCCACAGTTAGGTCATGCACAATGCCTTTATATTGTTTTGTCGAAATTGATTCGATTTCCTTAAGCCTGAACTTCATTAATTACCTCGTCTATATTTTTCATTTCTTGAATAAAATTTGTTTTTCTTGATTCTGGTTCTCTCACACGATAAAGAATATATCCCTGATCTGATGCTATCTTGTCTTTAATAATGTCGTTACACTTCTTTTCATTATGCCAATAATAGCCGTCATATTCAATTAATATCTTATCGAACACCAGAAAATCATAATAATATCTATCGATCTTATAATGCCTTACAACACTGTCTTCGCCATACTTTACACACAAAAACTCATACAATCTTTGTTCCGGTGAAGAATTCGCATTTCTATATTTCTTTTTAAATTTAACTTTCTCCAACTCTTCCGATGTGCAAGCTCCCAGCTTAATCATGTATTTATAAAGCACACGCACGTCAACATTAAACTCATGTTGAATATCTGCTCCATTCCTATGAGTTGTGGCATAAAGATGATATATGTGTTTAATCTTTTGCGGTGTTAAATCGAGCCTTTTTAGTTGTTTTTCTAATATCAATTCTTGATTATTTTCACGATAAAGGCGATTTGCTTCTTTTATTTTTTTCTTTGCTTCTTCTGTGTGTGTCTTGCCATAAAACGGGTTTTGATCACCAAGCATCTTTCCTTTAAGGGCTGCCTTTATCTTCCTTATCGTTTCTTGTGAATGTGTTTTGCCATAAAATGGATTTTGCTCTCCACTAATCGTATAGCAACTTCTTTTACAATATTTTTGTCTCTTGTCTTTGGTTTTAAAAACAATATTACATTTTGGACATTTTTTTTCATGCATTCTTAAAGCCCTGAATCCTCATGAAGTAAATAGTTTGTTATCGACATTTTCATTCTAGTTCAATAACTAGATGTCGTTCCTTATCAAGATCTTGTGCCTCAACCCACTCAGCATATTTATGTAAATTATTTTCGTTCACAATATCTTGATACTTTTTGTTTAAAACATAAAATTCATGATTCTTAGTGCACTCAATACCATCGATAACCATTAATTCCTCATTTCGATCAAATTGTAATGTGTCGATTACTTCATGCAGTTCTCCAGTATGAGTATAGACTTTATCGCCCACTTCTATTTTTTCAATTGGCTTGTCTTCGTTTTCACAACGAATCATCGTGCCGGGGACAAAGCATCCTCCACCGATTCCTGCACGGATACTATCAACTCCAAGCTTGGCTAAAGTGAGAGCACCAGAATATGTCGCAACATTTCCTGCCATTATGTGAACCTTGTCTTTAAACCTGTCTCTTATAGTATGCAATGCGAACTGCATTAACACGTGATCGCCATGGGCAACATCTAAACAAAGCACTTTTGCACCGGCTTTGACAAGAGCATCTGCCCGTTCAACGAAGTCGCCCGTGATCCCAATAGCTGCACCAACATATGTGCTGCCAGGGTTAGCAGGGTCGGCAGATTTAATAACTCGTTCCACCATTTTTGCTTGTTGAGCAATCGTGTTATAGCGGTGAATGATTCCTATCCCACCAAATTTTGCCATAGCCTTCGCCATTTCTGCTTCGCAAACCGTATCCATCGGACTAGCGATGATGGGAACTCTCAATTCTATTGATTCGCCCGCTCCTTGGCCACTTGGCATTTCCGATGACAAGGATACTTCTTTCCGCGATTTAATATTGCTGTATTGCGGGACAAGAAGAACATCATCAAAAGTTAAAAGTGTTTTAAGATTCATTGGAAACTTCCTCTTGCTCTTCTTCTTCTTGCTCTTCTGCTGGCGGTGCTTCTTGAAGCTCCTCCATTTCCTTCAAAAAGTTGGCAATAACATCTTGTGCTGTGTCCCAACATGTGGGGCAATAAAGATTTACTTTATTTTCTTCCTCACGGACAACCACATTCCAAGATGTCACCATCTCTCGATTTTGCTTATCAAAGGCAGTTGTGCATGCAGTGCATTCCTCGGGCAACTTTCCAAATAATGCAACTTTAGCTGCCATATCGTCATTGCCAAGCTTGCGTTCTGCTGCTTCCATGGCTCGTCTTTGTTTTCTATTCATATTCATCTGTTTAATGCTCCCATTTGCGGGCTTTCCACCCTTTATGCTGTTTTGCTTGAAAATAGTGTTTGCTGTGTTGCTGTGTTCATTGTTGTCCTTCCAAATGGAAAAAAATTTGGGGCAATGGTCTTAAATCAACATTATTCATCGGTGCTGCCCAAGGCTCCGTCGCCACGGTCGCTGATTGTGATCGGATACCACCCATAAAGATCGGGATTGGAAGTTTCCATTGCCCGAAACGAAACAACAGGAACCATCACCACTTGAGCAATCTTTGCATGAGGCTCGATAACTTGTGTCTCCGTGCCAATATTGTGAAGATTCACGAACAACTCACCATCATATCCTGAATCAACAACGCATGCACCCACAACAAGTGAGCGTTTAGCAGCCACACTTGAGCGATTTTTCACCTCAAGCATATAGCCATGGGGAACACCAAAACGAAGCCCCGTGGCAAGCACCACACTCTCGCCTGGGGCGATGGTGATGTCTTCCCTATCCATTGGTGAGAAATAAACATCAAGACCCGCATCAGACGGATTTGCTCGGGTTGGAGGATGAGCATTTAAATGAGTTCTGTTATATTCAATAATCATAACAATTCGCTCCTTGTGATTTCAACACGATATATTGTCTCGTCAATGTAGTGTGGCTCCCAAAGGCCATCAGCATGTCTCTCAAAAAAAGAAATAATTTCAGAAGCTTCTGGAGTGTTACCGTTGGCATGCATTTCGTGCCATTGCTGGCCAGCTGGCTCATGAGCATCGTGCTCGTGAAGTCCATCTTCTAGATATCGTTCCACATATGCAGCAGCAAGTCTCGCTTGGGCATCCTCAACATTCCTGAAAGTTCCAAGAATAGTGGTGAATGTCTCTGCCCGCTTATAACAATCAATCTCATCGAACTCAGTTACAGTATAAACAGTTGTCACTGTATTCATCTTTCACCTCGCAAATAATTGAACATTTCAGTCAACTCGTCAATATCTTGAGCTTTCGAAAGCATGCGATATGCCTTAACTGCAAGACTAATCTCTTCCTTTGTGAGCCAGCCTTGCTCTTTATATTCTGCTCGCAACTCGCGCTTCTGCTCAGCATAAGGCTCGATTGCATCTTCGATTGCTTTCAAAGAGCGAATATATTCAAGAACCTTTTGCTTCCTTTCGTCTTCATGTGCTGGTGCTTCCACAACAACACTATTATTCACCAATGTTAAATCCACTATAGTCTCCTTTTATATACTTTTATTATTATAGCAGCTATCGAGTTGTGTGTCAACTCAATAATTAAAGATTTTATTCAAATTTGAACTTTACTTCTGCTTCTATTTTCAATTCTGGAACATGAGCATGATTTGCAAGATTGTGCTTTAAGCATTCGTCTGCTTCCAGAAACCAGTCGGCATGTCCCTTGTCATGGATGATGTCTAAAAAGTAATCTTTATGATGACCGCAATTCTCTGCCATCATCTTATAAACCTTTTGATTTAATCTTTCGTTTTCTTGTCCTTTGAGAATTCTTCTATCTTCTTTGTTTGTTTGCATTTAGTGCAAGTTTTCATTTCTCACCCCAACAATCTAAAATTGTGCCGAATAGATCTTGTTGAGAATCCCCAAGTGGGATGGTGATCCAAACGAGCCATATATGGCTTGTTTAAGTGCAAAATATCGAGATGTGGCTTGACTCCCCAACACTTAATGTTGGCTGTGGTTCCTGTATCGTCAATAACTTCCACCACCCAATAATCTTTATTGTTCTTTGTTTTTCTTGGAACAATCTTGCGAGGAATAAACCAAGCAAGCTGTAACTCTGTGTCATAGTCTCCAATTGGGGGAATATATCTCTCATCCAATTGGTTTCGAATATCCTGACTAAGAACTTCGCTCATGGGAAATACACCCGTCAAATCAACTGTGTATTGAATCAAGTCTTCTTCCTCAAAGTCGCCTTCGGGTCGATAAAGTTCAATATTCTCTTCGAGATTCTTCAGTTTTCGCGGGCGATCAACAGCAACAGCACTCCAAAAATGCTTTAAGCCGCTAAAGCGTTTATCTGCCAAGCAATTCATTGCTCCTGAACGGACAAGAACATCAAGAGCCTTCTTGTTCAATTTGGAATAGGTGATATTCTCGTTAAACAAAAACTCTTCGATATTATTGAAAGGACGATTAGCGAGGATCTGCTCCATTGCAGAATCTCCAAGTCCCTTAATCGATGTCAAAGGCTGAATAAGAGTCTTGCCGTCATCGCTAATCTCCCAAACTTTACCGGAAGTGTTGATATCAAGCTTTTTGATAT
>CEPZ01003029.1_pt1 | contig 15771 bp, 32 predicted proteins | sample 530461 | NCBI WGS metagenome assembly CEPZ01 (sample SAMEA2620106, study PRJEB7988) | marine metagenome | isolation source: saline water (ENVO:00002010), including | reverse complement strand
GGGCGAGACAGCACAGAAGATCACGGCGGCGAGCGGCGGGAGTAACGTCCGGCAGAGTGTCGGCGACTTGACGGAGAATCCAGAGACGCTCTATTTTCTCGTGGAAAAGGGGCACCAATCTCTATCGAACACGCAGCTTGGTTTGTACAACGGCTCTCCTAGCTGGGGATGGGTAACCAGGAATAACTTTAATTGGGATACTGAAACTCTCGCACATTCCAGTAATGAACAAGGCACATCACCAACACAAGGGGCGATAAAAGTTGCAGATGTCGGGCCAGGCGGATTTGGACCTGTATATCTCATCTGGATGACAGCAACACCTAGTAACTCCGGGGAAGCACGGCAGGTATACCTCTATCCGGATTATGGGGATGGGAACAAATCCTGCATTGTTCACGCAGCCCAACACGTTGAATCGGCCGTATTAACTTCTCCGGTCGAAGGGACTAGGGAGCCGGAGAACTTCAACTGGGTCAGTGAACCCGGTCCACAAGCCATGGTGCGTTATGTGAAGTTGCGACCACTGTCTGTTGACAGGGCAAGTGGTGCGAATTATCGAGTATGGGGTAATGAGGGAGCAAACCCTAAATGGTACTGTTGGATCGATGCACATCTGCGGCTGTCTGTCGATGCGGCTGACGCCACCAATGGCACAGCAACCCTCACATACAATGGCACGGTGGGAGAACTGTTAGAGATAGTGGCTGTTTTGAATGCAGATGGCACGACCCGTTTAAGCATGAGGCAAGATGGGGGTGCAGTCACTGCGGTCAATGGTTCAGCCCCGTCAGGGTGGGCTTCACCCTCTGCGTGGGGGTTGGATAAGTTCTATGTAGGTATGGCAGGTTCAACACAAGTGTCATCTGCCAATTACCAGCAGTTTAAAGATGTTCAGTCATCAGCTGTTGATTCTGCGATTGATGGTACTGGTGACGGTGATGAAGACCTGATGGCAGAGATGGCCGGGCTGTATGTATCGCCAGATGGTCAACGAGTATCTAACACGGTATAGGAATAGGAGGGACACGATTGTGAGAAAATCAAGAGCCAGGTCGGGATGCCGCGAATACCGTGTGATCTTGTTCAAAGACCTGCCAACAGTGAAGGACATGGACGGCACAGAACACACGGCGACCGATGACGAACTGAGGCAATTCAGCATCCATGTGTTCGACCGTGGCGCACACAGGGTTCAGGCTATCTGCAACGGCTACTGGGATGAGGATCTGCAGACCGGAGTCAACGCTGCAGGAGATCCGTGGCCGGGCACACGTTTAGCCGGTAGGAAAGGGATGTATCGCGTCAAGCGTCAAGCGTTCATCGAAGCCAGCCTGAACGGGTACAAGGGTGGTGAGAATAGTGGACGGAAGCGACTGATGTTGGACAAGCGACCAGAGGAAACTGAACAGCGTGGCACAGATCCAGACGGTGAAGAAATGATCACACCAGCAGTGGTGCTGACTGAATCAGACCGGCTGGCCAGGGCCTTGCCAAGAATCATGGGTGATGGGTAAAAAAGGGTAGAAATATGGACGCGAAGAAAGCAAGAGCAATGACCAAGGCAGCCAAGGGTGCCACTACTGAAGAAACACTGACCCGGCTGCATCGAGCAATTGAAAGTGCTGCCCGGCTGCAGCGAACGGAAATCAGGGTGCACTGCGATAAGATGACACTGAAGGGTGCAGCTGCCACCCTTGAAGCCCTGCAGGATGAAGAATATGAAGTGGCTGTAGAACCGGATAAGAAGAAGAAGGGCCGGGTGTGGTTTGACATCAGTTGGGCCTGAAATGACCAAGCTGATATACACCACTGACCTGGCCCATGCTGGTGAAGCTGTGGTGTTTGGCCCCTGGTGCTGGATCAAGATTCATCCTGACCACCATGGTGATGAAGGGCTGCTGGTGCATGAACAGACGCACATTGACCAGCACTGGCGCACATGGTGGTGTCATTCGCTGATGTACTGGTGGTCAGCTGAATACCGGCTGACAGCTGAATGTGAAGCCTATGCCCGGCAATACCACACCTATGATCTGCCACCACATGACCTGGCAGAAATATTCATTGATTATCTGATGGGCTGGTATGGCCTGCAGATGACAAGGGCCAGAGTAAGGGGGGCTTTCAAAACTGCTGTGTACACCTACCGGCCAGCCTGACCCCACCAGAGGCCATCAGGTGCCCTGTACGGGGTGCCCTTTCCCAAGATCCTACCAATCAAATTCAATCCCAATCAAACCACGCCACAGGCTGCTGTATAGTCAACCCCATCTGTGGCCCATCAGAACCAACAGCTGTCATTCTGGCAACTGAACCAATCCTTGATTTAGATCAGTGTTTTCAGCCCGTGGATGCAATAACGGCGAACAGTGCCTATTGACTGCCAGTGGCAGAATGCCTTAACGTGGCCGGTGGTTAATTCTCTTTTCTGACAAGGGGGCAACCACTGAGTCACCGGGCCGTCAATTGGGCATATCGACAGCTACCACGTCAGCCAGGCCAGAAGCTGGTGCTGATGGTGTTGGCTGACTTTCACAATGAACACACCGGCCTGCTGTTTCCAGCAGCCAGCACGGTGGGCATCCTGGCCTGCTGCAATGAAAAGACCGTTAGACGCCACCTGAAGGCCCTGCAGGCTGATGGTTTCCTGTGGGTCAAGCCCCGGCCAGGCACTTCACCAGAGATTGAATTCAATTGGAACAGACCCACACCAGATACAGTGGGCATGGTGGTGGAAGGCTGGACGGCAAAAGACCAGCTGACCCCGGACAAAATGACCGGACCTGTGATGTGGACAGCTGCAGACATTGACCGGCTAAGGGCTGCAGAGAATAGCAAGCAGACCCCCGGACAGAATGACCGGAGTGAAACAGACCCCGGACAAAATGACCGGACCCACCCCGGACAAAATGACCCAAGCCCGGACAATAACGCCCCAACCCCGGTCAAAATGTCCGACGATCCATCTAATAATAATAACAATATTAAGCGATACTCGATCACACCGGGGTGGTTCCCATCAGATGCCACCTTGGCACAGTGCCCCAAGATGGGATCAGTGCAGGTGGCCACCCTGGTCAACAGTTTCAGGGATTATTGGACAGATGCAGAGCAAGCCCCCAAGAACAAAAAACCGGCTGATGTGTGGGTTGACTTGTTTGTGTTGCACTGCCAGAAAAACACCAAGTTTAGAAAGTCGATTGATGACACCACCCGGCCACTGTTGGATACCACCAACCCTGAAATGACTGAAAAGGAAAAAACCAGCCAGGCAGCCAATGATAAACGGTTGCAGGCACTGCTGGTCAAAGCTGGCCAGCCCAATCCTTTCGATAAGACAGGCACAGAATGATGGAAGCACTTGCATGGCTAATTGTCGGGCTGCTGATTCAGTTTGTAATCATGGCCAGAATAACTGAACCCATGAGAAAAGAAGATTGGCAACGGGGGGCAACACCAAAATGCCGCACATAAGAATTCACCATGATAGGCGTGACCTTCATGAACGGTATCCGAAGGAATCACAGAAGGTGGGGCCTGAATTCGGTGACCTTGAAATTATCACTGTGCCGGGTGGTATGGCAGATGGCACTTCATCAGCCATGATCACATTCACGGTGAAGATGAAGAAGAAACGCAGACGGGTGCAGCTTGAAGCCACAGAAAAGGGGCCACCACATTGAAACTACAATTGAAGCTGCTGCAGAACCAAGATGTGCCACCACCCGGTGGTGCTATCATCAGCCCCTGTGGTCAGTATCGCTATCACTTGCACAGAAACCTGTGTGCCGGGCCACAGGCTCAAGTATCCACCTGCCTTTTCATTATGCTGAACCCAAGCACAGCTGATGGCACTGAAGATGACCCAACCATTAGAAGGTGCATGAACTACGCAGCTGCATGGGGTCACACCAGGCTTGAAGTGGTCAACCTGTTTTCATACCGGGCAACCAATCCCAAAGATCTGCCGATTGATGCCACGGCATGTGGGCCAGAGCATGTTGAATACTTCATGGATGCTGTCTTCAATGCTGATGCTGTTGTGTGTGCATGGGGAAGGCTGAACCACCCACTGGCCAAACAGTTGGCTGAAGGGGTGATTGAAACATTGGGCCTAGCAGAAGTGATTGCCCCGGCCATGTGCCTGGCCACCAATCAGGATGGGTCACCAGTTCACCCGTTATATCAGAAGGCAGATCTGACCCCCATACCATACGGGGTGACATCACATTGACCGTGCTGAAGACAGATAGAACAGTGATCGTGGCTTTGTATTTCGGGTGCAGCATGTTTGTTGCTGGCTTTTGTATAGGTGTGTGGGTCGCGTCATGACTGATGCACTGATGATTCTGTCAGCTGCCCTGGCAGTGTATTTGACCCAACAGCAGAACAGAACCTTGCAGAAATATGCCTGCCTGGTTGGGTTGGCCGGGCAGCCGGTGTGGTTCTATGTCACATGGCAGCTGCAGCAATGGGGCATGTTCATCTGTGCCGTGGTTTTCACATTCAGCTGGCTGCTTGGTGCCTGGAATCATTGGGTGGTGCCATGGCTGGTGACCAGAACTGATGCCCGTTGGTTTCACAAGCTGACCAGCCTGCACAAGTGCCCCATCTGTGGGGGTAGGGGCACGGTCAACAAACCAGTGTATTTTCACATGCACAAGCCAGGGCATTCAAAAGGAGAATGAAGGTGCAGATAGTTGATGTGCAGTGTGGTGATGTCATCAAGCAGGCTGTGGTGATAGACAAAACAGATGCCAGTGATGCTGATTTCAGAGTCAGCCAAGAAAGGAGATTTGGCAAAGATCGGGTGAAAAGGATCACCCTGCACAGCCATCCAAGAACCTATACACCACCACCCCCAACCCCGGCAGATGAAGCCAGGGCCAAAGTGAAAGCATTGGTGGGATTATGAATTCACGCAAGGGCACCAAGAGGGAAAGATTCTATGGGGAACTGTGCACAGATCTGGTGGGGTGCGTGGCCTGCCTGATTGAAGGCAGGGTGTCAGACAACCCCAACAGATCATGGATTGCCTTTCATCACAATGAACATGAAGGCAGCAAGAAACCAGGCTGTCACTTTTGGGCCTGTGGTCTGTGCGATACACACCACCAGGGCACCAACCTTGGTGCATGGGCCTACACAGAACCCTTCAGGCATGGTTTCCCTGGCAACGAATTCAGAACCCGGTATGGGGATGACTATGCCCTTGGCCAGATCAATTGGGGGGTGCTGATGGTGCTTAGTATTCCGGTTGGGCAACGGTGCAGCCAGGCTGGCTTTAAATACTATGACCTAATGCAGCACTGCCCTTTCCCCATCACCCCCATGTTTGATGGGTTTCAGCAACTGATGGGCATCAATGATCTATTCATGGGTGCTGTGGTGGACTTGGCCGGGAGGCATACAAAATGACTGACTGGAAAACAAAATACATGGCCTTGAAGGCAGTGCATGACAGCCAGCAGGGCCAGTTGCATCTGCCACCCTATCAACGGCATTCACCCTCATCACTGGCTGCAGCTGCAGCAGTTGACGGGGCCAGAAATGAAACCTGCAGGCTGCAGGTGTTGGAATACATATACAAAATGGGTGGGGCCACTGATGCAGAAATCCAAGGGGCACTGAAGATGGATGGCAACAGTGAACGGCCAAGACGGGTGGCACTGACCAGGGCAGGGCTGATTGAAGATTCAGGCAGAACCCGGCCAACCCCATCAGGCAGGCAGGCTGTTGTGTGGCAGGTGTGCTCTAGTGAGTAGCTATGACCAGTGGAAAACGGCCAGCCCTTATGATGATGACCCTGACCCAATCCAAGAGGCCCAAGCCTTTCTGAAACGCAATCCAGAACCACAAGCTGAAGGTGAATTGCAGTGTGCCTGTTGGATTATAGAACTGCTGCTTGAACTGATCGAAGATGAAACGGGGCTGAAATGATGATAAGAGTATTGAAGCTGATGAAGTGGCTGCTGTTGGTGCTGCTGGTGCTGTGTTGCATCCTGGCCAGTGTTCCCTTCTGGTTGGTGGCTGTGTGGGTTGGTGCCGGTGAAGCCTATGGGCAACTTCATGATGCCGTCAGGGATAACCTGTATGAACGGATGTGGGTAGATATTAACGGGCCAAGGGTGGTGAAGTGATGGCCAGCCAAGCTGAAATGTTACTGCGTGACCTGTATGAAGCCTTCTATGAATACGAACAGACACCACAGCAGGCTGGTGCCATAGCTGTTGCGGGTGAATACCTGCATGAGAAAGTGAACCCTGACGGGTTGTTTCCTGAAGAAGTTGCAAGTGCCGGTGGGGTGAAGCATGACTGAAAAAAGCGAATTGATGGTAAATGTGAATTGTGGGTCCAGTGATAACCCGGCTGTGCAGTTCAGCACTGGCCTGGCTGCTGGTGCCCACTTGATCAACCTTGCCATGCTGATGTGCTGTTGGAACTGGCCAATGCCAAAATGGCCATCTAACGACCAGATCAGTGTTCGGATTAACGACCCCACAGAGGGGGTGCCCCAAAAAGGCAAAAAATGGCAAAAATGACGAAATTTAGGCCAAATCCAGAAAATACCCCCCGCCAGGCTTCATTAAACAGGCCTACAGGGCCTAGTTGGCTGACCCATGCCATTGTAAGGGGGTAGGGCTTAAAGGCCCGTACAAGCGAAATCTGAAATAACGATCAAACTAAGGGGATAGGCCAGAATCAGGGCAGAAAAATGGGTGATTTGACCATTGAAAATTGATTATTTGATTTCAAAAATGAACATAAAAGGCATCAGCCTGGTGGCCGGGATGGGTGGTGATCCTGAGTTGGTCACCAATGATGTATATGGGGCCATGGGGTTCAGTGGGCTGTCAGCAGAGGCATACATTATTGGGTCAGCATATGTGAACCGTGACAGCTACATGGTGAACCAGGCAGTGCAGGTGGCCACCAATTGGGTTGGTTTTATTTGTGAAGACCTGCAGTGGTCATTGACCCGGCCATATCATTCACGGGTTGGGTGTGGTGAAAAGGCCAGGATGGGTGCCCTGCTGAAACAGAAATTGGCCTTGATGGCCATTGCAGAACTGTTAAGCATGGCAGTGTGCCAGGGGTGCCAGGGCAGTGGTGAAGTAAAGAACAGAAGGCACAGGCCATGTGGTGGAACAGGTAAGGCAACCTTGCGTGATGTTGACCGGGCTGAATTCTGTGACATCAAGTACAACACTTGGCTGATGACCTGGCAGCTTAGATATAGAACGATTCAGGCCATGATGACTGAATGGGTCAATGAATTCACAGCACATTTAGAGGAAAAATGCTAATGGGTAGGGCAGACATATTGAAGAAACTGAAGCCAGGGCATGTGGTGAAAGAAGCCACTGAAATCATTGTGGATCTGGAAAACAGGCTTGGCCTGGCTGTTGATCACCTGAACGGCAAAGAGTGCCCGGCATGTGGTGAACTGAGTGTGGTCACAGGGTGCAGTGGTGATGCCTGTGTGCTGTGTGAGTATGTGCATGATATTGACGGTGGTGCAGCCGGGTGATTCAATTAAAGTGGGTTGAAGCCAAGGGCAGCCTGCACAGCCATGCAGTTCATGTGTATAAGGCAGGCGGCGGCGAAGTGGCCATGGTGCTGCAGTATCGTGAAGTGCCCCAAGATCTGCCTGCAGGTTTTGAAACCACCTGGCAGACAGCCCCGGTGGAACTGTCACAGCCTTCTGCGATCATGGATTCACAGAAAAACTATCCAGCTGACCAGTTTTTTGAATCAATAGGCCCTGGCCCAATGGAACCTGAACGGTGACCCCTTTAGTGTTGTCACTTTTTCCTGGCCTGGATCTGTTTGGAAAGGCATTCAGTGACCTGCAATATAGTGTGGTGCGTGGGCCTGATCTGCTTTTCTGTGATGATGTGGCTGATTTCCATGTGCCTGGTGGCCGGTTTGACGGTGTGATTGGGGGGCCACCATGCCAGGAATTTTCAACCCTGAACCGTGACCGTGACCAGCCAGCTGGTATGGCCATGTTGGATGAATATAGAAGGCTGGTATTAGAAGCCCGGCCAAGCTGGTGGCTGATGGAAAATGTTGCCAATGTGCCTGACCTGCAGATAGAAGGATACAGCTGGCATCGGTTCAATCTTGATCTGGCCTGGTTTGCGGATTGTAGGAGGCTAAGGTGTTTTCAGTTTGGCCGGGTGGATCATGATGCATATGACGGCCACCCCATGGTGTTGGATGTTGTCAGCAGTTCAGTGAAGGCACAGCTGGTGAAGCTGCCTGGTGCTGTGCTGACCAATGATTCAAGGCCCTGGCCAACAGTGAAGGCCCTGCAGGGGCTGCCACCTGACTTTGATCTGCCCTGGTGTAGTGTGGCCGGGAAAAAGAAGCTGGTGGGCAATGGGGTGCCAATGCAGATGGGTCACTATCTGGCAGCCACTATACTGCAGCAGATCTATGGTATAGATGCACCACCCCCGGTTGATCTATTTGAACCCGGCAGGTGTGTCTGTGGGTGTGGCCGGGCAGTGTATGGCAAGGCACAGACGGCAGGGGCCAGCTGCAGAAAACGGGTGCAGAGATCACGGGAAATAGACAGAGCTCAGTCACAAAAGGGTGGTTAAATGACACAGCAGGCAATAGAAATATACACACCAGAATTGACCTTGGATGAAATGGCAGAAGCAGCTGACAGCCTGCTGCCAGTTCTTGAAAAGGCCAAGGGGGTGAAGTGGGGCAATGATTATTTCGACAAAAGGAAATTCAAAGACATGCGGAAGTTTGGCCCATATGCATGGGTAGGTGATAACACTGCCATCAGCCAAGCCCCAATTGAAATGGCCACTGATCTGCCTAGTTGGGTTTGTGTGGCTTGCAGAATGACCAATGACCCAGATACAGCTGATTGGGGAATAGTCGAAGTGATCAGGCTGACCAAGCTGCCATCAGGGGTGATATGGGGTGCAGCTGGCTGGCCTTATGAAATCCAGCTGACCTATACCTTTGGCAATCGGTTGACCAATTCAACGCACCAGTATTTTGTGACAATTGATGATGATGGGGTTGTGCATCCCTGTCTGTACGCCCACACAGCAAAGAAACGGGTGAAGCACAAGCACAAGCGTGGCTGGTTTGATGTGCCCACCAGAAGTGTGCACAGCTACGGTGCGGTATTCTGTGCGGATTTTGCAGAAGCCCAATCCAAGCATGGCAAGTGGACTTTGGCGCAATTCACACAGCTGTATATCAATGTGTGGAAGTCTAGGCAATTCTGCTGGAATGCCATCTATCAATCTGACCATGCCCGGCTGACCTTTGGCTTTGATGTTTATGAAGCCAAGCGAATATTCAAAGCCCGGCAAGATCGACTGACCCCAACGGGCAGGAAAAGGCCCATTCTTCACTTTGTGACATCACACTATAGAAACCTGCCACCCAAAAGCCTGCTGCAGAAATTCATTTTCTTTGTGCTCAGAAAGAAGGTCACCACCACAGTCAAAACCCACATCCGGGGCAGCCATGAATTCTATGTTGGGGAATGGTTTGTGAAGATCCTGCAGGATGGCAAGAATGCCCTGAACGGGCCAACATGGATTACAGACACAGATGATGAATTTAAGGGCAAGGGAAAGAAGGCATTTAAGAGTGCTGTCTATTATGCAGACCCATCAGGGGCTGCCGATGAACAGAAGTTGGAACAGATGGGCATCAAGGTGGCCGTCTGAAATGTGTGTAAGCAAAGGGGTGAATGTATGGAAGTGAAAGAAATGCATTCACCCAAGTGGTTGATGAAGTCAAAGAAGTCACCAACCTGCCGGTGCTGCGGGGTAGTTTCACCAGCAGCAGGTGACCCATCACCACCATTTACAGGGCAGGCTGAATACCTGCCCTTTTTTTGCCTACTGTGTGGACATATAGGCCCGTATGCCCTATATTACCAATTGAAGGCCACCACCCCCGGTTGGCCATGTAAAGAGGTATCCGATTTGAACACACTGACCACCACCCGACGGTTTAATACCATGGCTGGCAGAAGGCCAGTACATGGAACACCGATTACACCAAAGCGATTGCTGCCAAGCCTGGCAGGATCCTCCTTTTGTGTTTCATTCTATCGACCTGACCAGGTTAATGATGTCATTGAGTTGGTTGGCCATGATCAGATCCTGATATTGGACAATGGTGCATTTTCAATCTGGCGATCAAAGCAGATGGGCAGGAAGCTGACCCAAAGGCTGCAATTTGACACCCCTGAAGATTACCGGCTGGCATTTTGGGATTGGGCCAACGATATTCAAGCCAGATGTGACCAGGCAGTTGCTGTGATCCCTGATGTCATTGAAGGGTCAGAACATGGCAACCTGCTGGAAGTGTCGCATGCCATCAGGTATGGCCTAGCAGACTATCCGGCAAAGTGCATGGCCATCTGGCACATGGATGAATCCATTGAACAGCTGAAGGTGCTTTCACAGTTGATGAATTTTGTGGGCATTGGCAGCTGCCAGAAGTTTGATGTGCAGAAGGATAGATCTGCATACATGGCCCGGCTGTTAGAAGCCAGCCAGGCTATTGATGAAGTTGAACACCAGCACAGCAGAAGGCCATGGGTGCATCTGATGCGTGGGTTGGGTGTTTACAGTGAGGCTGTCAGGTTTGAATCAGCTGACAGCTGCAACCTGGCCATGAATCACTGCTATTTGAAAGAACAGCATGGTGATGACCGGGCCAGGGTGATGCATGACCGGATCAAGGGTCAGATTGATGATGTGGAAACCAACTATGGCCCGGCCATGGTTGTCAGTAATTTTGAACAGCACAGATCGACTTTAGACCAATTCATTTAAGGGGCACTGATATGAACCAAGCAGAATTTGAAGCCATCTTGGAAATCCACCAGCATGAAAGCCAACGTGACCAGACCCACTTCACCTGTGACAATTGTGATCACAAATATGAAACCAACTGGATCAGGTTGGAAAGTGGTTCACTGTACGGGCTGACTGAATGCCCTGAATGTGGGTGTGAACCTGAATAGGATCTAAGCAGTTGCCATGGCCACCATCAGGGTGGCTTTTGGCGTATAAGGCCACCAGATCGGTTGGCCACAGAGGGTGAAGCGATGACAAGAAAAGCCATAACACTGCAGCAGAATATCAGCTTAGACTATGACTACACAGACAAGACAGAAAAGCATGTGTGGGTTGTGAAAAAGGTGGTGAATTCAACTTATCCCAATGTAGGGCAAGGGCTGAACCGGCAGGAAGTTGATGCCATGTGTGATGATGATGAATGGCAGGTAACAATCGTATGACAAGGCTTTATCACACTGTTAGATGTCGAGCCAGAAACGAAAATGAAATTGCAGATGAAGGCCCCCTGCAGTTTGAACCAGCAAAACGAAGGGCAGCTGAATTGCAAGCCCTGGACAGGGATAATGACGGTAAAACTTCATCATGGTCAATGACCCTGTATTTTCCTGAACTGATCGGGGGCGACTATTACAAACTGAAGAAACGGTGATTCTAAGCAGTAGCCATGGCCCACATCTGGTGGGCTTTGGCAGTAGAAGGCCACCATCCGGTTGGCCAGTGAGGGTGAAGCAGATGGCAAGTGTTAGACAAAGAACTTTTACAATTGATGGTGTGAAGATCACGATAAAATCAAGGGTGGCGACCACACAAGGCAACCTGAAGGGCTGGTGGGTGAACGTGAATGAAGAAAGGATATTCAAGAGCGTGTTGACCAGGGATGAAGCAGAAGTGTTGGCCTTTGCCAACTGGCAGGAAATTCAACGGGTGAATTATGGCGACACAGTGAAGCCAATCCACCATATCAAGATTGGCAAAACACCTTGGTGTTGCTGGTCTTCAAGTCAAGCTGGTAGGGAAGTGCAGAAGCAGTGCAACGTGACCTGTGAGCATGGTGACTACTTCAAGGCCCTTTGTGCGGTCATCAACATTCGTAATACAGCCAGGAAACTGGAACCACATTTTAAACCAATGATGGTGACAGTGTGGCCAGGGCCTTGCCCGGTGTAGAAACAGCAGTGATGTCAAGGGCAGCCAATTGGGCTGCCTTTGCCAGTAGAAGGCCACCATTTTGGTTGGCCAGTAAGGGGAAACACCATGAACGATTTACCACAAACCACCAGTGCTGATTTCAAGCTGATATTGGCCATTGTGACACGGGCCAGGGCAGACATTGAATTTATGGCGAAGGTTGACCCAATTGATTTTGGCTTGGATATGGAATACACCCACCACATCATTCCATTGGATCTGCAGCAGCTGCTTGATGCTGATGGTGGCAATTTTGCACATGATGTGTGTGGGATATTCAACCATTTCAATCGTGACACCAGGCAGATGGATGACTTTTTTCTGCCCCGGTTTTCAAAGCCAGAACCACCCAAGCTATATATCAGTGTTGTCAAGATGGGCAGATTGGCTGATGGCCACCAGGGTGGGCATGGTGTTGTCAGGCATGCAATGGATGCAGCCATATACCATGGTTTTGGATCACATCAGAAAGCCCTGTGTGCCACCAAGCCGGGCAGACGGTCTGTTGGTTTTGTGCATGATGAAGGGGTGGATGAAATCACCTGCAAGCAGTGTCAGCACAAGATTGAAATGTATGGGTGGCAGCTGAAGCAGTAAACCAACAGGGGAAACCAGGGGCAGCCAAAGGGGCTGCCTTTGGGGGTAGAAGGCCACCATTTTGGTTGGCCAGTAGAGGGCAAGACCAGTGACCATGAGTTATGATGGCTAAAACGGCAGCAAACATCTGCAAAGCCAAGGTTGATGGTCGCAGATGCAGACAATGGGCAAAGGCTAAATTAAGGGGTGGAAATGATGGCCAAAAAGAAGCCCATTAAGCGATTCAGATACCATGGCCAGCGGTTGTTTGGTGACGGCAAGCTATATCATGAATTCTATGATTTTGCTGATGATGCAGAACACCATTGGCAAGTCAGGTCCCGGCAGATGCACTTTTGTATTGGTGAAGTGTATGAAGGCCCCTGTGATAAGCAGTACACAGTCAGCCTGAATGAATTTGTGTTGATACCTGAAAGCCCGGCAGCCCCGGCTGCAACAGATGCAGAAATGGCAGCCTGGTCAGCACTTGATTCAGCTAACAGGACAGAAAAGCGTCTGATGATCACCATGGCAGCCATGGAAAGAGAAAAACGGCAGGCATGGAAGGCTTTGCTGCAGCCTGTGTTGGTTCAGTATCATACAATGACCAGGGTGCAGAAGCTGGCCATGAAGCTGGAAATTATGGATCTGTTTGAATGAAGCACCACCAAAGGAGTGCGACACCATGAAGAAAGAAAGCCTGCAGCCTTACAGCCACCCGGACTATCAACCCCCGGCTGGTGAAGATCTGGCTGCCATTATGGATCTGTTGGGGTTGTCGAGCTTTGACACAGCCCAATTGGTGGGTGTTGCCAGTGGCAGAACCGTCAGAAAGTGGAAGGCAGGCAGTGCGCCAATTCCATATGGTGTGTGGCGGCTGCTGCTGCTTGAAGTATTCTGGCAGTCAGAATCAGGTGATGATGACCTGGCAGATGTGGTGATTGATGCCCTGGCCAACAGGGCCTGATCTACTTCACCACAGCTAGATGGCCCTTGGTTGCCTTAGCGGCAGCCGGGGGTTTTTCTTTGGGGCAGGGAATAACGATACTCACACCACAGACATTGATCAGAATGCCATGGCTGGTGTGGGTGCCCTTGTATGTGCGATCTGCATAAATGATGGTGCATGATTGGTTCACCAGATGCTCCCTATTAGTTGGGAGATTCGCGCACATTCTAATCTGTATCACCCTAATAATACAGATAAAATAGCAATGGCCTGAATGCCTTGATTCTAGGGGCCTGCGTGAATCATCGATGCATGAATTGTGTGACATTGCCGGCATGGTTTTGCGTGATTGTCGCAATAGAGTGATACAGATGGTTGTCTATTTGGGTTTTTTGGTATAAATTCGCCACAGAATAGCGATTCTCACCACCAAGGCTTCTGACCGGCAACGGCAGGGGCCTTTTTTGATATAGGGGCAGATGTATGGATGCCAGTTTTATGGTCACATTGGGTTGGATTGCAGCAGCTGTGGCTGTGGGTGCCATCATGTATAGAAGCATCAGAAACATCAAAAAGGTGTTGGATATGCCAGAAGAACTGGCTGCCCACATTGAAGCAGATGCCAAGCTGTTTCAGCAGATGGTGGATGCACAGAACCGGCTTGATGACCGGCTGGCCTTGATTGTAGAAATAGGGGTGTGGTGGATGGATTCACATGATGTCAAGGTGCCAGCATCAATCAGGAAAAAGATATAATGAACACAATTGAACTGAACATATTGACAGACGAAGCGGCAGGCTGCAGTTCAGATCTGCAGAGAATGGGCACCATGGATTGTGACGGTATTTTGTACACAGTTGAAAAGCCCTGGCTGCCCAACCTGATGGCACCAGATGAAGTTGGTGCTGGTGTGCCATTCAAGTCATGTGTGCCCCTTGGTGAATATATATTGGTTGAACGTGATTCACCAAGCAAGGGTATGTGGTGGCACTTCTACAATCCAGACCTTGGGGTGTTTCTTGAATATGAAGACTGCAGTGAACCGTGGCACAGATACAGCACCATGTTTCATGTGGCCAACTTTGTTGATGATGTGGTTGGCTGTGCCGGGGTTGGCAAGCGTATTCATTCATTCCCACGGCCAGGCGGCAGACCCAAGCAGATAGGTGTGCAATCATCTGCTGTTGGTATCGCACAGTTTCAACAGTACATGGCACAGATCATGGGTTATGAGAAAGAAGCCAGGTTGGTGATTCAGTGAAGCTGGGGGCAATATTTAAGAGCGTGGCAACAGCTGTTGGTGGCCCTGGTGTTGGTGCTGCTGTGGCTGTGGCCACCAACCTGATCAACCAATTTAAGGGGCGTGATGAACAACTGCCTGCAGGTGCAACCCGGCCAGAGGTTGAAGCAGCATATGACACACTGCCAGAGGCAGCCAAAGCTGAAGTTGACGGGCAGTTGGCCCATGAACTTGGCATGGAACAACAACACACTGCACAGTTGCAGGCCCTGGCTGAAGCAGATGCGGCTGGCCCTGGTGCATCCACCAGGCCAAAGATTGCACATCAGATGGCGTGGCTGCTGACTATCATCACCCTGTTGTTCACTGCCTTTCTGTTTGTGGTGCTATCCACAGATGGTGTGGCTGGCCTTGATAAGCTGTCGGCACTGTGGCCAGTCTTTGGTGTGCTGACTGCAACACCAGTGACAGTGCTGCTGACCTACTTCAATGCAAGGGGTAAAGAAAAGCGAACCAGATACGCAGTGGCGCATGGTCAGCCAGCTGCCGTGTCAGGCATTGCTGCCCTGGTCAGTGCAATCAGACGGTGAGCAAGTATGGCCAGGGCAGGGGCGGCAGACCTTGGCAAAGACAAAGAAAAAGGGTGTTCACCAGGGATCTGTTCTTATGTCAGCAGTGCAAGCGCATGGGCAAGCTGACCACAGTGGCACTGCACGGTGAAAATGCCGGGGTGTGCGATCATATCAAAAATTTGGCGAGTGGCGGCAAAGATACTGATGACAATTTGCAGACGCTATGCCAGGGCTGTGATGCCATCAAGTCAAGGATTGAAGCAGGCATCCACCAGCCCAAAAGATATTCAACAAAGGTGGGCACTGACGGGTGGCCAACAGATCCAAAACACCCGGCCAACGGTGGAAGGGTAGGGGGGGTGTAATCCCTACAGCTTATCACCGGA
>CEPZ01001357.1_pt1 | contig 15781 bp, 13 predicted proteins | sample 530461 | NCBI WGS metagenome assembly CEPZ01 (sample SAMEA2620106, study PRJEB7988) | marine metagenome | isolation source: saline water (ENVO:00002010), including | reverse complement strand
GGCATTTCAATAAAGTTTTTATACCTCTTAACCTACAAAACAAAATGGAAGAAAAATGCGAAAACTGCGGATCAGAAAACTGCAAGGATTGCGGAAATTGTTCTAATTGTGGAAACTGTGATTGCAATTAATCTCTTTTAATTTCTAGGGTAAACTTTATTAAATAATTTTTCACTAATTATCACAAGCGTGGATAGTTTAGAGGCAGAATAGTTGGCTTCCAACCAATTGACCCGGGTTCGATTCCCGGTCCGCGCATTTCAAATAATAAAATGACAGAAGAAAAAAATTTCAAAAAAAAACTAGGAATTTTTCATGATAAATATTATAAATTGCTTCTTTTAATTCCAATAACAATTTTAGTTTTTTCATTTATTTACATGTTTATTTTTTATGCTAATAATGGTGATTTTATTAATAAGGATTTTTCATTAACAGGAGGGACTTCAATAACAATTTTAGGAAAAATTAATGAAGCTCAACTAAAAGAAGCCCTTTCTGAAAAACTTGATGAAGTTGATACAAGGGAAATTTATGACTTGGTAACAAGAGAGCAAACAGCATTGATTGTCCAAACAAAAACAGGTATAGATGAAGCAAAAGAAATTCTTGAGGATTATTTAGGATATAAACTCAATAATGATAATAGTAGCTTTGAATTTATTGGTTCTGATTTAAGTAAAAATTTCTATAAGCAACTTTTAATTGCTATTTTATTTGCCTTTGTTTTTATGGCTCTTGTTGTTTTTATTATCTTTAGAACATTTATTCCTTCTCTTGCAGTTATTGTTTCTGCTTTCGCAGATATTTTTATGACTTTAACCTTAGTTAATATTCTTGGAATAAAAATGTCAAGTGCTGGAATTGTTGCTTTTTTAATGTTAATAGGTTATAGTGTTGATACAGATATTTTGTTGACAAGCAGAATTTTGAAAAGATATGAAGGCTCATTAAATCAAAGAATTTTTGGCGCATTTAAAACAGGAATTACAATGACCTTAACATCTCTTTTAGCAATTGTTTTTGCCTTGATTGTTGTAAGTTCTTTTTCAGTTATATTAACTCAAATTTTTACAATACTTGTTATTGGATTAGGGTTTGATATTCTTAACACTTGGATAACTAATGTTTCAATACTTAAATGGTATGTTAAATCTAAAGGAAGAGAATGAAAATTAAATTAACTTGGAGAATATGGATTTTATTGATTGTTGTAGCTTTGTCTTTTTTAGCTTTATTTGGTTCTTCTACGAATTTTTTTCAAAAAGGTGTTTTAGTTACAAGTGTAGAACAAAATTCAACAATTTTTGAACAAGGATTAAAAAAAGGACAAATTATTACAGAAATTGATTCACAGAAAATAGAAAGTTTAGAAGATTATTCAAAAATTATACAAGAAAAATTTAGTTCTAATGAAAGTGTAAAAACAATTCTAAAAACACTTAATTCTGAAATAATTTTGTTTTCAAAGAATCCTCCACAAATAACTGTTTCAGAAATTCCAAAAACAAGTATTAAAACAGGTTTAGATATTTCAGGAGGTTCAAGAGCTTTAGTTAAGGCACAAGACATAAAACTTTCTTCTTTAGATGCTGAGGATTTAAAAAAAATAATAGAAAACAGATTAAATGTTTATGGAATTGAAGATGTTAAAACTACAAAAATTACTGATTTTTCCGGAGATTATTATGTTAGAATTGAAATTGCAGGAACAACACCTGAAGATTTAAAGAATTTAATTTCACAGCAAGGAAAATTTGAAGCAAAAATAGGGAATGAAGTTGTTTTTGTTGGCGGGAAAAAAGACATAACTTCTGTTACAAGATCTGGACAAGATGCTGTAATAGAATCCTGTCAAGAATCTAATGGTTTTTATTTTTGTAATTTCAGATTTACAATTTTTTTAAGTGAAGATGCTGCAAAAAGACATTCTCAAATAACTGAAAGATTAGATATAAATTCAACTCTTGATGGAAATTATTTGTCTGAAAGATTAGATTTGTTTTTAGACGATAAACTTGTTGATAGTTTGTTAATTGGTGAAGGACTTAAAGGAAGAATTACAACACAAATTTCAATTAGTGGTTCAGGGACAGGAGATACTCAGGAAGAAGCTAATAAAAATGCAAGAAATGAAATGAATAATCTTCAAACAATTTTGATTACAGGAAGTTTACCTTACAAATTAGAAGTAGTTAAATTAGATACAATTTCCCCTTCTTTAGGTAAAGAATTTGTAAATTCAATTTTCTTGGCAGGAATTGCAGCTCTTGTTGTGGTTTCATTGTTTATTTTTTTCAGATATAGAAATTTTAAATCTTCAATTGCTTTATTACTTACAAGCTTATCTGAAATAATTATTATTTTAGGAATTGCTTCAATAATAAAATGGAATCTTGATTTACCAAGTATTGCAGGAATTTTAGCAACAATAGGAATTGGAATAGATCAACAAATTATTATTTTAGATGAAGCAAGAGAAACATTCTCAAGCTTGAAACAAAGATTAAAAAGAGCTTTTGCAATTATTTTAGGAGCTTATTTTACAGCTGTTGTAGCTTTAATCCCCTTATATTGGGCTGCAGCAGGTTTCTTTAAAGGATTTGCAATTACAACAATTATTGGAATTACAGCAGGGGTTTTAATTACAAGACCTGCTTTTACCAATATTATTAGGATGATTGAAGAATAAAATGTATCCTTCACAACATTTAATTTTAGGAATTGCTTTTGCAACAATTTTGTTTAATATTTTTCCTCAAATTACTTTAATCGGATTTTTTTTAATTGTTTTATCAGCATTTTTTATTGACGTTGACCATTATCTTTTTTATGTTTACAAGAATAAAAATATTTCTTTAAAAAATGCTTATAAATGGTTTATCAAAAAAGAGAAAAAATATAAAAAATTATCAATAAAAGAAAGAAAGAAATACAAAAATGATATATTTATCTTCCATGGAATTGAGTTTTGGATTTTTCTTGCTATTTTATCTTTTATTCATAATTATTTCTTTTTCATTTTTATAGGCATTATGTTTCATATGTTTCTCGATTTCGCTTTTCCCAATATAGGTGAGTTTTCCCACAATAAAATTTCTCAAATATATAATTTAAGAATTAATAAGAAGAAAAGAGAATTTATAATCCACAAAGAATAAAAACAAAAAAGTTATTTCTTTTAGATGAATGATGTGATAAAAAGTGAAGGAAAAAATATAAAAGATATTTTTAGAAGAATAATAAAAAGAAATTTTTCTGGAAATACTGGTTTAGTTATTAAAAATAGTCTTTATCAATTTTCAACAAACATTGTAACTAAAATTGGTTCTTTAATTTTCGTAATAATTTTGGCAAGAATGCTTATGCCTGAATTATTCGGTTTATACAGTTTAGCTTTATCCACAATTTTAATTTTTGTTGCCTTTTCTGAATTAGGCATAAGTTATACTTTAATCAGATTTGTTTCAAAAGAATTTGGAAAAAATAAAAATCCAAAACCTTATGTTCTTTATTTAGCAAAATTAAAATTATTTTTGACTTTTATTTCAATATCAATTTTAATAATTTCTGCTAAATTTATTTCAGAAAACTATTATCAAAAACCTCTTTTTTTAGCTTTGATCGCAGGTTCTCTATATATTTTATTTGTTGCAATTACAGGATTTTTACAAGCAATCCTCATAGCTTCTAGTAGTTTTAATGGAATTTTTTATAGGGAAATTGTTTTTCAAATTGTTAAGTTAATTATGATTCCTTTGTTAATTCTATTTTCTTTGAAAAACTTTTTTTCAAATGAATCTATTTTATTTTTTATAATACTTGTTTTAGGTTTTTCTTATTTTATTTCTTCAATTTTTCTTTTATTTTTCTCTAAAGATAAATTAAAATATCTAAGAGAAAATCAAAAAGAAATTTCTTTTTTAGAGAAGAAAAAAGTAAATAAATTTATACTACCTGTTTCTGCAACAGTAATTACAGCAGCTTTTTTTGGATACATTGACATAATAATGCTTGGAAGATTTGTTCTTTCAGAATATATTGCCTATTATAGGGCAGCATTAATGCTCGTATTGGCCCTAATTCCACTGATTACTTTTTCAGCTGTTTTATTACCTATTTTTAGTAAAATGAAAGATAAGCAACTAGAAAGAGGGTTTAAGAAATCTATTTCAATAACTTTATTGCTTTCACTAATTTTATTTTTGTTTATTTCTTTATTTTCTTCATTTATGATAAATCTCGTTTATGGTAATGAGTATGAAAATTCAATTAATATTCTTAGATTTTTTTCTTTATTACTAATAAGTGTTCCATTGGCATCGGTTTATGAGAGTTACTTTACAGCAAAAGGAAAACCAACTGTCATTGCAAAACTTTTAATTGTTTCTGCAATTTTTAATATAGGTTTGAATTTTTTAGCAATTTTCTTACTTATAGATTATGGAAATTTGTTTGTGGTTTATGGTGTTGCAGGAGCAACAATCATTAGTAGATTTTCCTATATGTTTGGTTTGATTTTAATGAAGATAAAGGTAAAATAAAATAGATAATTATATTATCATTACTATGCAATAAAGAATAATGGATTGCAAAGGTTTATATAATACTAGTAACACTAGTAAGACATGAAAAAAGTTGTTTGGGAAAATAAATCTAATGGGCAGTTGTGTGTCACAATTCCAAAAGGATCTGGAATGAAATCTGGAGACATAGTCAATATTGAAAAAGAAAAGGTGAAAACAATCGTTTATAGTTTTGTTGTAGGTGACTTATTTCATTATGGACATCTTAAGATATTGGAAAAAGCAAATGAATTAGGGGATTATCATATTTGTGGGGTTTTGACAGAGAATGCTGTTTTAGAATATAAAGATGAACCAATAACTAATTTTGAAGAGAGAAAAGCAATAATTTCTAATTTGAGATGTGTAGATGCAGTTATGCCTCAAACATCAAAAGATCCCACAGAAAATTTAAAAAAAATTCATGAACAATTTAAACAATCAAAAATAATCTTGATTCATGGTTCTAATTGGAAGAAAGTTCCGGGAGAAGCTTTTATTAAAAAAATAAAAGGAGAAATTGTAAAACCAGCATATTATTCAAAGCTAGCAGAAAATAAAATTTTAGCAGAAATAAAAGGAAGAAAATAAAATGAAAGAGAAAATAGCTTACGTGCCTATGGCTGTAGACCTTATCCATATAGGTCATATAAATATTATAAAAAAAGCTAGCGAATTTGGAAAAGTGGTGGTTGGATTATTAACAGATAAAGCTATTGCAAATTATAAACGTGTGCCATTTTTAGATTATAATCAAAGAAAAATTATTATAGAAAATATAAATGGGGTTAGTGAAGTTGTAAAACAAGAAGATGATGATTACATTCCTATTTTAAGAAAGTTAAAACCAGATTATTTTGTTCATGGAGATGATTGGAAGGAAGGTCCTCAAAAAGAAAAAAGAGAGAGGGTTATAGAGGTTATTCAAGAGTGGGGTGGGGAAGTTATAGAACCTCAATACACTGGAGGTATTTCTTCAACAAAAATATATGAGAAAATGAAAGAAGTTGGTACAACACCTCAAATAAGAATGAAAAAACTTAGAAGATTATTGGAAGCAAAAGACATGGTTAGATTTTTGGAAGCTCACAATGGTATTAGTAGTTTAATTGTAGAAAATATAAAAATTTTGAAAAATAACATATCAAAAGAATTTGATGGAATATGGTTAAGCAGTTTAACAGATTCAACTGCAAAAGGAAAACCAGATATAGAATTAGTTGAAAGGTCAGATACTTTAAACCATATTTTAGAAGTCACAACAAAACCAATAATTGTTGATGGAGATACAGGGGGGGTTACAGAACATTTTGTTTTTATGGTTAAAACTTTAGAAAGAATGGGTGTGTCTGCAATAATCATAGAAGATAAAATAGGGTTAAAGAAAAATTCCTTATTTGGAGTTGAAGCTGAACAGCAACAAGATTCTATAGAAGGTTTTTCATACAAAATTTCTCAGGGAAAAAAATCACAGACAACTAAAGATTTTATGATTATAGCAAGAATTGAAAGTTTAATTCTTAAACAAGGAATGGAAGATGCACTAAAAAGAGCTAAAGCATATATTGAAGCAGGAGCAGATGGCATAATGATTCATAGTAAAGAAAAAGAACCAAATGAAATACTTGAATTTTGCAAAATATATTCTACATTTGAAAATAAAGTACCTTTGATAGTGATTCCTTCAACATATAGCCAAATAACTGAAAAAGAATTAATTGATGCAAATATTAATTTGGTTATTTATGCAAACCATCTAATTAGAAGTGCATATCCAGCCATGGTAAAGACAGCTGAAACAATACTTCAAAATGAAAGAAGCCATGAAGCAAACGAAATTTGTATGCCAATTAAAGATATTCTGGAATTAATTCCAGGAGGTAAATAAAATGGTAAAAGAACAAATTATTGGAAATAATGGATTACCATTAGATACAAACTTCGGAGCTGAATTTATTAGAATGCTAAGTAGTGCAAAACTTATACCTTCTCAAGCTGCTAAGAGATGGAATATAGATCAAGATCATATAAATGATGTGATGTTGGGAAACATAGCACCTTCACAGCAACTAGAAGAAGCAATCAAAAATTCTGCACCATTGAATCTTGGAGATTTGTATAGTTCTGAAGTTAAGGATAAATTTCCTGTTGTTAATGATACAACTGATGGTGTTGTCGTTATGCACGCAACTGAAAGTGATAATACTATGAGAGTTTTAAGCAGAACAAGTGATACTGGAGTAAAGTTTGAAGTTTATGATTACGCAGATACTGCAGTGTCAAGAGTTTCAGAATCTACAATTATACCGGAAAGAATCTGGGAAAAAATTATTGTGGATAAATATTTTTCTGAAAAAGCACCAAGATGGTCATTTAACCAAGGACATTTTGAACAGCAGATGACATATTTTATAGGAAAAATTACAGCTTATTGGAAAGATTCAAACGAAAAAATCCATCATGTAAATATGAATACAGGAGATATGGAGTATCATGTTCCATTTGTCCCACACCTCTTTACTAAAAGAGATGATGAAGAAGCTTTAATCCTTGCTGTTACTTTTAGAGGTGAATTAGGAACAAGAGATTTTTTGAATTCTATAAAAGACATGTCTGAAGAAGATTACATGGATAAAGTAAGAGAACAATTAAGTAAAATAAATACAGAACAGCTAAACACTGGAAAAGTAGGATTCTTTGCTAAACATTTTAAAGATGCAAATAATTTTTCTGAAGGGGTGTATAAAGTTAGAAAATTATTAAATGATATTCCTTTTCAGCAAGACACACTTGGGTTAGAATATACAGTTCCAGCCAATTCAAAAAACATAGGTGAACATGATATTAAAGTTGATGTAGAAAGATGGGGTTATGTTTTTGGAAATAGTTCTGTTAAGTTAAGTTGGCCTGGTCATGAAGAAATTTTAAAACAAAATAGTTCTTTTTTCATAAAACCAGGTATACCTCATTCACTTAGATCTGTAGATGAAAAAGAAGGACAGGTTTTAATAATGCAAGTCAAACCGAAACAAGAAAATCCATGGAATACACTTGCTTTAATTTTGCATTATGCAGGTGAAGAAGGAGTAAAGAGAGCAAGGAGGGAAACTAAACAATGGACCCAATAATAAAATGAATGAAAGTGTTGGATTAGAAAAACCAATTTCAAAAGTTCCTATGACACCTAAATTGGAACGTTTGCTTAATCCAAATTTGAATTCTTCTGGTGAACCAATATTCACAGCACCTATTAGACCTCCAAGAGAAGGGGAAAAAGTTTATGATCTTTCACCAGAAGAAATTAATAAGATAAGGGCTTTAAGAGGACAAGTTGTTGATTTACATCCTGGAAATGCAGGTGTTGATCCAAGAGTAATTATTGATCAAATTGAAAAAGGTATAAAACTAACATCATTAGATTATATGCTTACACAGGGATGTAATTTTGAATGTACATGGTGTTTTGCAGAATCAGGACCTCTACAAACAAAATTCATTCCATTTAATATTTTAGAAAAAACTACACAAGAAGCTGCCGATTTGGGTGTAAGTTTATTCATTCTTACTGGCGGAGAGCCTTTAATATATAAAGATCCTGCTCTTGGAAAAGAAAAAACAAGAGGAGACCATTTTTTTAGGGTTGTAGATATGATTAAAAATACTTATGAGGGAAAAGATTTTCAATATACATTTATTCCAGAACTTTTTGGAATTGAAAAAGATGCACCAAAGATATTAACTTTTGACGATGTAGCATTAATAACTCCTGAAATAGCAGAGAGATTTGCAGAACGTGGAGTTGGTTTATGTACAAAAGGAGACACACTAATTCCAGAATTACAAGATTTTAAAGTTAATCAAGTTGGAGGCTTTGAAAGAATGCAAAGAGGATATGAGAACCTAATTAATGCTAGATATGGAAGTAATCCAAATTTAAGATTAGTTGTTAACTCTGTTTTAGATCAAACAACTTTTGATGGCATGTTGGATTTACATATGTGGGTTAAGGATAATGGATTTGATCATTCTATTGTGCCTGTGCATTATTGTGGAAATGCTGTAGGAGAAAATCAAGAACTAGGAATACATTCTCCTCATGTAAGAGCATTATATGATATTATTTCAAGAATAGATGGAGAATATTTTGAGATAGATTGGGATGTGTGGTCAGCTTTTTCAGATAATAAGACATGCAATAGAAACAGGTCTGGTTTACATATAAGGGCTAATGGCAATATAACCGCGTGTTCAGAATCTCCGGGCCCAGATGAAACAGATAGATATGTTTTTGGAAATGTTTTTGATAAGGGATTTTCTTTAACAAGAATAGTAGATGGAAAAAAATTGAACGATTATAGAGATAAATTTCTGAGTGGACATGGAAAATATGTGTGTGGCCCAGATGTTTGTGATTTAAATGCAAATGATTTATGTTCTGGAGGATGTGCAACAAGATCAGCATATTCACAAATAGATTATAATACTGGTTTAATTATTCCCAACCTTAACCCTCATAGTTATAGTGAATATAGGGAAGACCCTCTTTGTCCAGCATGGACAGTGTTATCTTCACAACAAGGAGTTTTAAGAGAAGGATTATTAGAAGAAATTCATGATAGATTAATTGCAGGTGTTCAAGATCCACGAGTAACTGCACAAGCTTTTCCTTATCGTGAAATTTAAATAATTAAATTAAATTTTAAAAAATAAAAAATGATTTCACCAAAAAACTTTTATGAATTATTAATTAAAAAAGAAATAAAATTTTTTACAGGTGTTCCAGATTCTCTTCTAAAAGATTTTTGTGCGTACATTGTAGATAACACAGATAAAAAAAATAATATTATTGCGGCAAATGAAGGGGGGGCAATTGCATTGGCAGCAGGATATCATTTATCTTCAAGAAAAATTGGTTTGGTTTATATGCAAAATTCAGGACAAGGAAATTCCATCAATCCCTTGGTTTCATTAACAGATTCAGATGTTTATAGTATTCCTATGTTGCTTTTAATTGGATGGAGAGGTGAACCTGGAAAAGAAGATGAACCTCAACATGTTAAACAGGGGAAAATAACTTTAGAATTATTAAACACATTAGAAATACCTTACGAAATAATTCCAGATTCAATAGAAGATGCTAAAAATTCATTAGACAAAGCGATTAATTATATGAAAAATAACAATGCACCATTTGCATTAGTTGTTAAGAAAAATACATTTGAGAAATATGATTTAAAAAATAAAGTAAAAACATCTTTTGATTTAAATAGGGAAGAAGCTATGAAACTAATTGTCAATAATTTAGATTCCCAAAATATCATTATTTCAACAACAGGAAAAATTTCTAGAGAATTATTTGAATATAGGGAAGAACTTGGACAAGAACATAAGACTGATTTTCTTACAGTTGGTTCTATGGGCCATTCATCCCAAATAGCATTAGGGATTGCTTTACAAAAACAAGACAAACAAATTTATTGTTTTGATGGAGATGGATCTGTGATTATGCATATGGGATCTCTTGCAATTATCGGTCAACAAGCTCCAAAAAATTTTAAACATATAATTTTCAATAATGGGGCACATGATTCTGTAGGGGGCCAACCAACAGTTGGTTTTGAAATAAATTTACAATCAATCGCAAAAGATTGTGGTTATAAGACAACTCTAAAAGCAGAATCAAAATTAGAAGTAATTGAAAAGATAAATCTAATTAAATCTGTAGAAGGTCCAGCTTTTTTAGAAATAAAAGTAAATAAAGGAGCAAGAAAAGATTTAGGGCGGCCAACAAAATCTTCAAAAGAAAATAAAAAAGATTTTATGGGATTTTTAGAAAAATGAAGCAAGAAGAACATTTTGGATTTGGAACTATTAAAAAATTAGAAGGAATCTTAGAAGAAACTAGTGCAAAAAAAGTTTTTTTAGTTACAGGAAAAAACTCATACGCCTCTTGCGGAGCAGAAAATTCTCTTAGAGGACTTTTAGGAAAATATGATTTTTCTAGGTTTTATGATTTTGAAGAAAATCCAAAAATTGAAGATGTGAGAAGAGGTATGAATTCATTTAGGAAATTTAATCCAGACCTGGTCATAGGAGTTGGAGGTGGAACAGCTTTAGATATGGCTAAACTTTTGAATATTCTTTCTCCACAAACCCATGATCCTGAAGAATATATTTGTAGAGGTGAAGAAATCAAAAAAAGAGGAAAACCATTAGTTTTAGTACCCACAACTTCGGGCACAGGAAGTGAAGCAACAAATTTTGCAGTTGTTTATGTTGATAAGAAAAAATATTCCTTGGCTCACGAATTTATGTTGCCTAATTATACAATAATAGATCCAAGTTTCACATTGAATCTTCCTAAAATCATCACAGCTTCAACAGGAATGGATGCTTTATCACAAGCTATTGAATCATATTGGGTTACAGGTTCAACACAAGATTCTAGAGAACATTCAAGAAATGCTATAAATTTAGCAATGGAAAATTTACAAATTGCTGTAAATAACCCTACAGATGAATCTAGATTAGCCATGGCAAAATCTGCAAACCTTGCCGGCAAAGCAATAAACATTACAAAAACAACAGCACCACATGCAATATCATATGCTTTCACATCTCATTTTGGAATCCCACATGGACATGCTGTTGGATTGACATTAGGAAAATTTTTAGAATACAATGGCCAAGTTACTGAAGAAGACTATAATGATTCACGCGGACCAGAATTTGTAAAGAAATCTATTGGAGAATTATGTGGTTTACTAAATGTTGAAAGTCCGCATTTAGCTAAAGATAAATTAGATTCTTTAATGAGTGAAATTGGACTTGAAACAAGTATTTCTAGTTTAGGTATCAAATCTGAAGAAGATTTAGATTTAATAATAGAAAATGTAAATGTTGAAAGATTAACTAATAATCCTAGAAGAATAAATAAAGATGTTATGAAAACTCTTTTAAGAAGTTAATAATTTTTTATATTCTTTTATAGCTGATTCTGCAATTTTTTCATAATCATATTTTTCCGCAATTTTTATAGATTCTTTTCCCATCTTTTCCATATTTTTATCTTTGTAAATTTTTAAAATAGCATCTTTTATACCCTTAGGATTTTTGAAACCAACAACATAACCATTTAATCCATTTTCAACTAAGTAAGGTTGAGCAGAACTAACTATTGGAAGTCCACAAGCCATTGCTTCTTGAATAGTAATCATAAAATCTTCAGATAGTGTGGCTGCAACAAAAATATCTGAGGAAAAATAGTAATCATAAAGAATTTCTTCAGGAATATTTTTTCTATGAAAAAAATCCTTTTCATTCACTAAACCATTTCTTTTAACTAAATCAAACATTTGTGATTCAAGAATTCCTCTACCAACCATCAAAAGCTTAGCATTTGGAATATCTTTTTTTAACATTACAAATCCATTTATTATATCTTCTATACCTTTATCAGGAGCAATTTGAGAAACACCGAGAATAAGAAGGTCTTCTTTTTTTATTCCAAGATCTTCCCTTCTATTTTTATACTTCTTTTTAATTTCTTGTATTTCTTTAAAATTAACTCCATTTGGTAAAAAGAAAATTTTTTCTCTTGGGACGCCAAGTTTAGTTATTCTTGGGACTTGGAAATTTCCATCAGCAGCAATAGAATCTGAATTCTCTAAAACATATTGCCAAGGTTTTCTTAGAAATTGGTTAATATAGATTTTTTTAAATCCTTTTTGAGATGTTGGTTCTTTACCATACCAAGCTTCCATCGCCCAACATTGATAAATAACTGGTTTTCTTTTTTTCTTTTTAAGATAAGGCAAAGCAAAAGCTTCAGCGCTATGAAGAATATCAAAATCAGTTTTTTCTAAATATTTCTTAAGATTTTTTGAAAATTTATTTTTCCAAGGAATATTTATTAATCTTTTCCTACCAGAATATTTTGGTGGAAGAAAAACATATTTAACACCTCTATAAAACTTAGTTTCATAATCTCCTTTTTCAAAAGGAGTTGTAACAATTGTAACCTCACATCCTTGTTTAACTAATTCTTGACTTAAATAATAAATATATTTTGATCCCCCATCATAGGCTTTGTGGAAATGAAAGGTTTCAATTCTTGGAAAAATTATTTTCATCTTATTATAATCTCACAACTTTTCTTAAGCTTTAGCATAACTCATCTTAAATCCATTCCTTTAAAAATATTTTTAATTCTAATCATAAGAAACATGCCAAAAAATAACATCAAAATAAGTAATAACAAAAACGCTAAAAAACTTAAATTAAATAAAATTAAGATTAAAGGAAGCATAATTGTTAAAAAGAATCTTTCAGCACCCCCTAATGTTCCATCCCATCTTTCTATTTTTAATATTTTACTTAAATTTTTTAATAATAAAAAAATCTTTGAAATACCTAAAGAATTGAAAGCATCTTTTCCATCGAAAACTTTTTGATTATCTTCACCTTTTTCAATACCTAAATAAAATAATTTGGTTATAATCATCATATGAAATATTTTTAATATAAATAAAAGAATAGAACCATACAAAATTAAAATACTCTCAAACCATAATCCAAATGAAAATAATAATGTTAAAAAGATTATTGTACTAAATCTGTCTGCTATAACATCTAAGAATTCCCCATTTTTTGAAGTTTGACCTGTTCCTCTAGCTAATTGCCCATCTAACCAATCTGAAACAATAAATAAATATGAACAGATTAATGCTAATAAATAAAATAATGTGTTTTTATATAAAGGTGCTAAAAATAAGAATAAAATGATTAAAGGTGAAATTAAAAATATCCTTGAATAAGTAATCTGATTAGGTGTTATTTTAATTTTATGTTTATTCATAAAATATACCATTCTTACTGTTAAGAAATTTACAAATAAAATTGCAAATAAATCATCTTTTTCATGCAATACTTTTTTTTTGAATTCATCAAGATCTTTAATTTTAATATCCTTGTTTGCATTCCTAAATTTTAATTATAGATACGATCATGGATATTTTCCACATAAAATCTTGTCATAAATATTTCAAAAGAAAATGAATAAATATTATTGTCTAATCTAAATTTACACATTCGAATTAAAACTTTATGGAAAAAATTTATCGGGTATCTAAAAGCATTTATACAATAAAATTCAAGCGATTTTAATTTCTTTGCATTTTTTATCCAAGGAAGAACTTCTTCTGAAAGAAAACCTTCATTACCTTTTATAGCCCATTCTCTCAAACTTTGAGGTTCTTTATATCCTTGTTTTATTGCTTCAAAATAAAGTTCGCTATTTGGGTATGGTCTAAAAGGTTGAGGTCCACTTATAGTACTGTCAGGACATATTTTAACAACTTTCTTTAAAAGAGAGATTGTTTTTTCTACATCTTCTTCAGTTTCATTTGGAATTCCACACATCCAAGTAGTTCCTAGTGGAATCTTATACTCATTACATTTCCTTGCCATATAAAGAATATCCCCTATAGTAACCCCCTTATGGAAAATATCTTTCAAAACTCTCTCTGAACCAGACTCTGCTCCAATACTTAACATTATACATCCTGCTTTGGCAACCATTTCCAATCTTTCATCATTCCATTTCTTACCTGCTCTTACATTTACATCCCAAGTTATGTCTATATTTTCGTCTCGGAGCATATTACAAAACTTTTCAACTCTTTTCATATCTAACTCAAAACAATCATCAACAATTGAAAAATGTTGAATATTATGTTTTTCTTTCAAGAATTTTATTCTTTCTATCATGTTTTCTGCAGATATAGATCTCCAAGATTTTCCCATAGCCGTGTTTACACAAAAAGTGCACTTAAATACACATCCTCTTCCAACAGATATCCCAAAACTTCTTTTTCCTTTTTTAGGTCCAGCCTCATGTTTTTTAATATACTTCTCCATATCCATCATATCCCAAATTGGTTTATCCTCTTTTTCTAAATTTACCCAATCTCTTACAGCGTTAGTCATAATTTTCCCATCCTTTTTGTAAATAAGATTCTTTATTTTATCTAATGGTTTTTCCATACAAAGATCATATAAACAACCTTCTCCTTCTACTTGACATACATAATCTACAGAAGTATCTTTTATTGTTTGTTCTGGTAAAAGAGAAGGATGAACACCTCCAAAAATTATTTTTTTTTCAGGATACTTTCTTTTGATATAATCACTTAATTTTAAAGAATTTAAAATTTGCATAGTCATGACGCTAAATCCAATTATATCTACTTCGTCAATAATCTTGTCTAATTCTTCTTTTGGATTAGAAACTTGTCCATCTATTAAAAAAACTTTAATTCCTTTATTTCTTAAATAAGAACCTAAATGAAAAATAGGATATGGAATACGAGGTCTAACTACTCCAGAACCAAAATCAAGACCTTCTTTATTTTTAAGAAATAATAAAGCAATCGATTTCATCTTTAATTATTGCTTATGACCTTTTTAATTGTTTCGCATATTTTTTTAATCTCACTATCTTTCAAAGTTACAGAAGAAGGTAAAGAAATTCCGTGATTGTAAGCCCATTCACTATTTGGAAAATTTTCTTTTATATTGTAACAAGGTTGTTTATTTATAGGATAAAAAAACCTTCTTGTTTGTATTTCTCTCTTTTTTAATCCTTCTTCTAATTTTCCAGCATCTTTAACAAGAATATTTGTGAACCAATGTACTGGAGAGCATTTAGGATTAATAAGTGGGAACTCAATTCCTTCAATTCCAGATAAATGCTTCATATAAATTTCTCTTATTTTCTTTTTTCTTTCAATAATTCTATTTAATTTATTTAATTGTGAAATCCCTAAAGCAGCTTGCATTTCTGTAAAATTAAAATTTAAACCTATTTCATCATGAATAAATCCTTTTCCCATTCTTCCATGATTTTTAAATCTGAGAGCTTTTTCATCAAGTTTTTCATCGTTTGTAATTAACATACCTCCTTCTCCAGTTGTTATTGTTTTATTTCCATAAAAAGAAAAACTTCCATATTCTCCAAAACTTCCAACGTGTTTATCATTATATTTTACTCCTATTCCTTGTGCCGCATCTTCTATTACATATAAATTATGTTTTTTTGCGATTTCCATAATTTTATCCATATCACAAGATTGTCCATACAAATGAACAGGCATTATTGCTTTTGTTTTTTTTGTAATTTTTTCTTCAATTTTTTCAGGATCTATGTTAAATGTTTT
>CEPZ01001637.1_pt1 | contig 15807 bp, 21 predicted proteins | sample 530461 | NCBI WGS metagenome assembly CEPZ01 (sample SAMEA2620106, study PRJEB7988) | marine metagenome | isolation source: saline water (ENVO:00002010), including | reverse complement strand
TTAACTCTTTATTTATATATGAATTGGTAAATTTTGTTTGAAAAAAAAAGCCTTATTATAATAAAAAGAAGAAAATAAAAATAGAAATAAATAATAATAAAAATAAATAAGTTAAGAAATATATAATCTAAGATATTCTCTAAGAAAAAAAATGGTGTGGGGAAAGGGGTTCGAACCCTCGTAGGCACTAAGCCAATAGGTCCTAAGCCTATCCCGTTTGACCACTCCGGCATCCCCACATTGGACTATTTAAAGAAACTGCGATTATATTTAAAAATCTATCTATTTGTTTTTGTTTATTTAAGAATTCAATTTATTTAAATTTTTTATATTTTCTATAAATCTAATTAATCTATCTTTATCTTTATATCCTAATTTTATTGCATTGTTAAATGCTTTTACTGTGTTATTGATATCATTTTTTTTAATAAAAGCAAAACCCATATTATAATGTGTTCTTGGGTTTAATGGATGTAATAATAATGATCTATTTAATGTTTTTATTGATTCATCATATTTTCCAAGTTTTTCATAAACTGCTCCTAAGTTAGTTAATGCATTTATATTATTTTTATTTAATTTTAAACCTGTTTCAATAAATTCTGCAGATTTTTGATAATTTTGTAGTTTAGAATGTACAACACCTAATAAAAAGTAAGTTTCAGCATAATTTTTATTTATTTTTAATGTTTTATTTAAAATTTCTAAAGCTTTATCATATTCTTTTAGTTCTGTATAAACAACTCCTAAGATTTGGTGTGCTTCTAAAAAATTTTCATTTAATTCAACTGCTTTTAATAAATTTTGTTTTGCTAATTCTAAAAAATCTTCAGATCTATAAATTTGAGCAAGTTCATAAAAAACTTTTGCATTGTTTGGTTCTTTTAATAATCTTTTTTCACAAAGTTCCCTATACTTTTCTATTTTTTCTTTTTTAAATTCTGCACTTTTTTCTTTTTCTTCACTAAAATTGTTAATAAATATTTTTTTACCCTCTACTTTTCCATTAATTTTTTTAATTGATTTATCAACAAGTTCATAAATTTCTCCATTAAATTGTATGTTTTGATTATTTTTAAACAACCTTATTTTTTTTGTTAATGATGCTCCCAAATAATTATTGTTGTTTTCATAATAAAAATTTTCTTGAGAAAAATTGTTTGTAAATTTTTTAGTAATTAAAGAATATCCTATTATTTCATTTTCTTGGTTAATTAATTGTTTTATTTTCAATGCTTCATTTTCTGATAATGTTTCGTCAGCATCTAAAAATAAAACCCAATCACTTTTTGAATATTTTAATGATTTGTTTCTAGCGTCGCTGAAATTTTCATTCCACTTAAAATCATACACTTCTGCTCCATACTTTTTTGCAATTTCTTTTGTTTTGTCTTTTGAACCAGTGTCTATAATTATTATTTCATCAACTATTTTTTGTACACTTTCTAAACAATTTTGTAAAAATTTTTCTTCATTTTTTGTAATCATACACAAACTTAGTGTAGTAAACAACAACTTAAAATTATCTAATTTTATATTGTTTAATATTTTATTTGTTTTTAGTTCAAGTAAATTTATTTCATTATTTGTTTTTTTATCCTGTAAAAAATTAGTTCCTTTTAAATTATTTATTGCTGTTTTATAATATTTTTTTATTGTTTGTAATGTTTTGTCATTTGGTTTTTCATAAGAATAATAAAAATGGTTTATATCTTTATTAATTTTTAATTCAATTATTGATTTTGATTCAGCAAGATTTAATTCTAATTCTTTTTCAGAAAGTTTTTCCAGGTCTACTTTTTCTCTTGAACAACTTCCCACTATAAAATTGTTATCACTTAGTTCTTTTATTTTATCCCAAGTCATAAATTCAGAATCTTTTTCAATTAAATTTGGATTGATAAATATACATGCATTCATTCCAAGTTCTTTAATTATTGGGTATGCATTTTCATAAACTCCTGCTCTTCCTTTATCAAAAATAATTATAACTGGTTTTTGTGGAAGTTGTGTGTTTTTTGTTACATGTTCATGAAGATCGTTTAAGTTTATTGTTTTGAAATTATTTTTTTTTAAGAAGTTCATTTGTTTTTTAAAAACTTCAATAGAAATTTCATTTTGATTTTTAGGATTATTACAAACTTCATGATATCTTAGAATTGGAATGTTCATTTATGTTATCCTCACTCTTTTTATTACTATTTGTTGCTATATTCTTTTTATTTATTGTTTACTTTTTTTTCTGCCAATTATAACTTCGTAATCTTTTACTTTTACCATATCCACATTGGCTACATCTTTTTTTTCTAATATGATAAGCATGTTTACCACACCTTTTACATCTAATGTGTGATTTTTTTCCAGATTTTTTACCCATTGAGGGAGTTCCTTTTGTCATTTTTTTACCTTTTTTATTGTGTTACTTTGCGAAGCAAATGTAACACTTCTTTTTATTAAATTTTTTGTAAAAATTTAAGGGTGTTCAATTAGTCATTATTTTTTACCTATGCCGGTGAAATAAAAATTATTGTATCTCCCCTAATAAATACTACTCCTAATTGTCTTTTAAGTTCTCCATTTACTCGTTCTTCAGCATTTTCTAGAACTGCATTTATATGGATGTCAAATGCTTTAAGGTTTCCAATAAATTGTTTACCATTTTTTAATTCAATTATTACTCTTTTGTCTCTTGCTCGGTTTAGAGCGTCTAAAGGTCTTGAAGTTTCCATTGTTTTTTCCCTCCTAAAATAAAAAAATAATCTAACAAAAGATAACTAGCATGTCTTTATAAATGTTACTGAAGATAGTTAAAACATACAAAGCTTAAAAATAGTAACCTTTTTAAATGGATGTTTTATTCTATATTGTAATATGGCAATTACACAGCATAGATCAAAAAGAAAAGCAAGTGGCGGAAGATATAAAGGTAAGCCTAGAAAGATAAAAGCTTTATTTGGTAGAGCTCCGTCTTTAACAAAACTTGGTATTACTAAGCTTAGAAAGATAAGAACTCTTGGTGGACATTTAAAGAATAGGCTTGTTGAAGCTGAAACTGTTAATGTTTATGATCCAAAATCTAAAAAGTATTTTAAAGTAAAAATTAAGAATATTTTAGAAAATCCAGCAAATCCTCATTATGTTCGTAGAAATTTGATGACAAAAGGAACAATAATTGAAACAGAAAAAGGAAAAGCAAAGATTACATCTCGTCCTGGACAAGATGGAATTGTAAATGCTATTTTAGTTTGATTTAATTTCTTTTTAAAAAGGTTTGATAGATTTTGAAATTATAGGTTAGAAAAGATGTTAAAAACAATAGAAGAAACAATACTAAGATTATATTATCATGAAATGAAAACAAAATCAGGCATTGTTGTAGTTGGTGGAAGAAATGATTCTAAAGAAAATGTGTTTGATTCAATTGGGAGATTACTTTTTGATTTTTATCAGGAAAGAGGTTCTGAATTAGAAACTTTATATTTAGTTGATAATTTAATAGTTGTGACTAAAATTTTTCAAAATGATAAAGATAAATATTATTGTCCAATTTATATACCTAGTGAAAGTGCAAATGTAAAACATGGTCAAATAAAAATAGAATGGTTTAATGAAGAAAGATATGCTAAGTTTGTTAAAGAATGGGATTTCCCACATGCACCTTTTGAATACTCTGAACAAATATTTGGTGTTTATTTTAATATTCCTGATTTTAAACATTTAGATATTCAAAAATCATTGTATGAAAGAGATTCTTTTGTTGAATTTTCTAGGATAAAAAGGTTATAAATTTAATGATGGTGAAATATTTTTAAAATGTCAAAAAACAAACTAACAGTTCAATATTTTTATTTTCCTAGTTATTCCAGAAATGGTCTTTGGCATAATGTTATGAGATATAGAAATAAAGGAAAAGAAAGACTTCTTTGTACATGTGATGCTTGGTTTTATCAAAAAAAAAAACCAGAACAAAAAGAATTTAATTGTTCTCATAAATGGAATGTTAGACTTGGTGAAGCAGCTTTATACGAACCTATGTCTGAGATTGATGTTTTAGTTACTATTGTTAAAGATTTTCCTTTAAGAATAATAACATTACCTGATGAACAAAGAGTTTATGTAAGGCAAGATATAATTCCTGGCCATAATTTGGATATGACTATGTCTTTTTTGTATAGAAAAAGATCTGAGTTTGCAGGAAAAACAAAAAAATTAGAAACACATGAGGTAATAAATCCAAATGCTTCAATAATAGATGAAATTATAAAATTAGGATATAAAAAAATAGGAATCTTTTTTGATCCAACTGCTAAAAATATAAAAATAAGAAGGTCAATTTTAAGAGCACATGGTCCACATTCTATTTCAGATTACATGTCAAATTTATTAGGAAATGGAAGAAAATGTTTTGAATTAAGAGATGAAAGAATTACAAGGCATGGAATTATTGATTTAGATACTCATAATATATCAAATCTTGAATGGATTTTGATGGATAGTGGTGAAAAAAAAGAAAATAAAGATTCAAAACCTGAAACACATACAAGACCGGCTTATGTTAATATTGCAATCAAAGAGTTACAATCTGAAATTAGTGATTTTTTACTTATAAATAAAATTGCTCTTAGAAATGTACAACATGAATTAATAAAATTATCTAATGTTGGTGGATTACCAAAAAGTTATACAAAATTAATAAAGGTTGATGATGTTGTAAATGATTTGTTTGAAGATTGGAGAAGAAAAAGAGGATATAAAGAAGATAAAGAATCAAGAGAAAGTTATAAAGAAAATTATTTAAAAAGAATTCCAAGAGGGCAGGTTTTTTCTAGACGTGTGGGAAGTGTAAAAAATCCAGGTATTGTTCCAAAAAATATTGCTCAAGGTTTTTTTATTAGAAATTTCCTTACATTATGTTATCAACAATTAGGTAAAGAAGTTCCAGATAGAATTTTATATTTGCCAACTCACCTTCTTAAAAAGATTTATTTAAAATTAACAGAAAGAAAAGTAATGCCTGCAATATTTTCTCAAAGAGCATTAGTTGATTCAGAACTTGCTGTAACAGGATAAGTTTAAATAATATTATTTATTCCACACATACATGAACTCAAAATCAATTGCACCAATATTTTACGAACTATTTCCTGATAAAGAATTTCATTATGATTCTAAGTTAAAGTATTCTGCCAAATTCTCTGATTATAATGCAAATATTAAATTATATAAAAATAATTTGACTATAAATTTATCAAAAAAATGGAAAGGTGTTAACAAAGAAATTGTTAAAGGGCTTGTTCAATCACTTCTAATAAGGATGTTTTGTAAGGGTATGAAAAAAGATAAGGTGCATGCAATTAATCATTCTATGAATATTGATTTATATAATAATTTTATAAAATCTTTACATTTGTCAATTCCTAAGACTAATATTGATTTTGATCTAAAAAGGTCTTTTGATAGAATTAATAATCAATATTTTTATGATCAAATTGAAATACCAAATCTTTGTTGGGGACATTTTTCTAAACGTAAATTTGCAACATATGATTATCAAACAGATACTATAAAATTTTCAAAAATATTACAAAATCAAAACATTGAGTTAATTGATTATGTAATGTATCATGAACTTTTGCATAAAAAACTAAAATATAAATCTACAACTAGTAGAAATGTGTTTCATAGTGCTGAATTTAAAAAAATGGAAAAAGCTTATCCTAATCATGAAGAGCTTGAAATGCAATTAAGAAAGTTAGCATTAAGATTTAGGAAAAAGAAGCTTTTATTTGGTTTGTTTAAGTATAAATAAGCGTTATGCACATCCCAATTATCGAAATCTTTATATATCGGTCTTGTTTTTGTTAGTTCATATAAATGGAGGGGTTTTTATGGCTACAAAAAAATTATTGCCTTTAGCTGCAATGGAAAAAATATTAAAAATGGGTGGAGCTGAAAGAGTTTCAGATAGAGCAAAAGTTGCATTAAAAAGTACTTTGGAAGATATTGCTGAAGAAATTGCTGTTCAAGCTGTGAAATTAGCACACCATGCTGGAAGAAAAACAGTTAAAGACAGAGATATTAAACTAGCATCTAAATAATTTCAAATTAATTTTGAATTAATTAGTTAATTTTATAAAAAGGTGAGATTTTCCAGTCTTAATAATTAAATAATTAAATTTTTGAGGTGATTTTTTAATGGGAGAAACAAAACCAACAAGTGTTGGAGGATTAAAAAAAGGAAATTATGTTGTAGTAGATGGAGTAGCATGTGTAGTAAGTGATACTCAGGTTTCAAGACCTGGTAAACATGGGCATGCTAAAGTTAGATTAACTGCTGCTGGTATCATAGATGGTAGAAAAAGACAAATTGTTATGCCTGGTCATGATATGATTGATGTTCCAATTATTGATAAAAGAAATGCTCAAGTATTGAGTATACAAGGCGATACAGTAAATGTGATGGATATGGAAACATATGAAACATTTGATTTAAAAATTCCAGAATCATTAAAAGAAGATGTTGTTGAAGGATGCAATATCATGTACTGGATTATACTTGATGATAAAGTTTTAAAACAAGTAACAGGAAATAAATAAGGAGATTCACATGGCAAAATTTAAAGAAGCACAAGCAAGAATGTATAAAAACATATTTGTTTGTAAGGTTTGTAAAGCTAAAATACGTACACCTAATATGAAGGTAATCCAAGGTAAAGTTAAATGCAGAAAGTGTAAAAGTAAAGCTTTGAGACCTGTTAGGAAGAAATAAATAGTCCAACCTTCCAAAATCCACTACCCCCCAACCACTGGGAAATAATTTTTTTAATTTATTATTTTATTATAAATCTTTTAGTATAAATATAATAAAAAAAGAGGAGACAAGATATGGATATGTCGTTATTATTAAACTTTGATTTTATTTCTATTATTGTACTCATTATTGTATTGATTGTATTTCTTTATAAAAATAAGAAAAAAATTAAATTATGGAAAATAGCATTTCCTTTTGTTTATATGATTCTATATAGAACAAAGTATGGACTTAAGTTAATGAATAAGATTGCTAATAAATACAGAGCTTTTGTTAGGTTTATGGGATTTTGTTTTATTGGAATTGGTTTTTATTATATGGTTTTTGCAATGATCATTATTATTAGGGTAATGGTTAGTTTTTTTATATCACCTGCAGAAGTTGATACAGGTATGGTATTATTATTGCCTGGAATGAGTTTACCTGGTTTTGGGTTTCTTAGTTTTTGGCACTGGATAATTGCAATATTTTTATTAGCAATAATTCATGAAGGAGCTCATGGTATAATGGCAAGAGCTTATAATGTTAAGATTAAAGCAAGTGGGTTTGCATTTTTTTCATTATTTGTACCATTACTTCCTGCAGCTTTTGTTGAAATAGATGAAAATCAATTAAAAAAAATGCCTGATTATGTTAATTATTCAATATCTGCTGCTGGTCCTTTGATGAATATTTTAGTTGCAGTTGTACTTTTGTTAGCACTTCCTTGGGTTAATCCATTAAATCTAAATGGAAACAACTTAGCTCCATATGAAGATTATTTTTCAGATGCAAATGGTTTTTCAGTAAATGTTATGGACAATTTACCTGCATATAATGCTAGTCTTAGAAATGGTGCAATAATTAATTCTGTTAATAGTGAAAAAGTGGATAATTATTTAGATTTTGCTAAAAGAATTCAAGGATTAAAACCTGACGACGAGATTGTTCTTGGAGTTGATAATGGAACTCAACAAATAAGTCATACAATAGTTGCAATGGAACATCCTGAAATTCCTGATAAAGGATACATTGGAATTGTTGGATTAAGAGATGAACGTGTGATAAAATCTGAACACAAAGTTTCTGGGAATATATTTTATTGGTTTAAAGGGTTCTTTATTTGGTTTTATTTATTTAATTTTGCAGTTGGTATTGCAAATTTGCTTCCATTAGGAATATTAGATGGTGGAAGGATGTTGAAAACTTTGTTTAATAGTGTGTTTAAAAATAAGAAAAGAGCACAGGAATTATGGATTTGGATTAGTTTCTTGTTCTTAGCTTTATTATTGGTTGGTATAGTTGCTCATTATTTACAAAGTTGGGGTTTGTTTTGATTATATTCTAAAAAATAATAACCTTTTTAAATAAGAGTTTACTCTTATCTTAATTATGAAACCAGTACAAAGTAATATGCCAAAACATGTAGGAATTATATTAGATGGTAATCGAAGGTTTGCTAAAAGGTTGATGATGAAACCTTGGAAAGGACATGAATGGGGTTATGAAAAAGTAAAAAAAGTTTTTGATTGGATAAAAGAATTAGATATAAGAAAACTAACTCTTTATGTTGTTTCTGTTGAAAATTTTAATAGACCTAAAGAAGAATTTGATTATCTTATGAAATTATTTATTAAAGCTTATAATGAAATATTAAAAGATAAAAGACTTTATGATAACAAAATTAGGATTAATTTTATTGGTCGTTTACACTTGTTTCCAAAAGAAGTTCAAGAATCTATGACTAAATTACAGGAAGCAACAAAAAACAATGATAAATATCTTGTTAATATTGCAATGGGATATGGTGGTAGACAAGAAGTAATTGATGCAACTAAAAAACTCTTTGAACAAATTCAACAAGGAAAATTAAATATTGATCAAATTAATGAAGAATCATTTGCCAAATGTTTGTACACAAGAGAAGAACCTGATTTAATAATAAGAACTGGTGGAGCTCGTAGAACATCAAACTTTTTAATCTGGCAAAGTAATTATTCAGAATGGTGTTTTGTTGATAAGTTCTGGCCAGAGTTTGAAAAAGAAGATTTTATTAAATGTATTAATGATTATTCTGCAAGAGAAAGAAGGTTTGGGAAGTAAATACCATTATTAGATAGATTAATATATTATTTGTTTTATAAACTTATTATTATGGATTCGATTGTAGATAATTTGGAAGATGACAAGGGTAGGAAATGGTTTACACCATTAAAGATAATCTTAAGCTTGTTTTTGATATTCTTAATGTTTGTCCTAATATTTCCTGAGTATAGTGTTAAACTTGATCCTGAACCTAATATGGACTTTTCTGTGTCAGATGTTGTACCTAATGAAATTGAAATTATTGATCAAGCAATACAACCAGAATCTTATTCTGAGTTTAGGTCTCTTGTTAAACCAAATGATCCTGTAATTAAACAAACAGCTGATAAAATAGCATCTATTTCTTGTGAAGGTAATAAAATATGTAATGCAAAAGCAATGTTTTACTTTGTAAGGGATAATTTTGATTATGTTAACGATCCTGCAGAATATGAATATGTAAAAAGTGCACGTGAATCTTTAGTTGTTAAAGTTGGTGATTGTGATGATGCTTCTGTTTTACTTGTTAACTTATTATCAGCAGTTGGTATTGAAACAAGGATGGTTTTTATTCCCAAACATGTTTTTGTTCAGCTTAGGATTGATGATTATAAACAAGGTAAATGGTTGAATCTTGATCCTACTTGTAAGAATTGTAAATTTAATGAATTGCCTTATCAAGATAGTAAAGAAATATTAGAAATTGTTTAATTTAATATTGCTGCAAGATATATTGGTATTTCAATTTCTTTGCTTAATGAACTTCCACCATCATTATTCATTGCATTCTTGATTCTTCCTTCTTCACAAGAATAATTAGATAAGAAAATTTCAAATCCATTTAATGTCATACCTTTTCCTTTAGTAACTATCAATCCTATTTTTGGTTCACCTGTTTCATTTGGTTCAAATTCTACAATTGCACATCTGTCTCTTTTCGCATTTGCAAGGGGAATAGGTATTTGTTCTTTTGATATACTTATTTTAAGATTTTTTTTATAATCTTTTATTATCCAAGGACCACATGTATACAAAATTGAGATATTTTCTTGTTGTAGTTTGTATTTATCTTGTAAGTTATATCCAAAGTAAACTTTATTATCTTGTGTTATTGCAAATTGTGCTCTATTTTTATCAATTGGGATAGTGTCTTTTTGTCTTTCTCCATTAATAACCATATCTCCAATTATTAACCTAGTTCTAGGATCATAATATGGTCCAGGTATTGCTTCTAACACTTTTTCTTCTAATTCACTTATTTTGTTTTTTTTAAGAAGTGTAATTTCAATGTTTTGTTGGTCAATTATTGTATTTGTTATTTTGGATCCATTATAATAAAAGTTTTTTCTATTGTAAGGTTTTTCTTTTTTTGAAATTGGTATTTGTATATTTATTGGTTTTAATGTTAGTTGTATACTTTGTACTGATATTGTTGTTTTGTTTTTATTGATATTATTAATTATTTCTTGAATTGGTGCTTCTGTCATGTATGCATATAACCCAATTATTGTAGCTGCACTAATTGTGCCAAGCATTGTTAATTTTAATGCTTTCAAGCTTATACTAAGGCCTTGTTTAATAGAATTTAATGTTTTTTGTCTTTTTTTCTTTCTTTGTTTTTGTTTCCATTTATCTAGATTAACAACTACTAATTGAGGTCTATATTCTGAATTCTGAGTTTGATTTTTATTCATATTTATGTATTGTGGGAGGTATATTTGTTTATAAGCTTTGCCTTTTTTAGTACTTATTAGTGAATAAGTTTTAAACTATTCATTCAAAAATCCTATTCCGCTTTCTCGCTTTACTCAAAAGCTACATCTGGCCATGCCATCAATTTCTTTGAAATTAATGACATTGACGTGTCGGAAATGCAGAGCATTTCTGAGCATGATCAAGAATGTTCCATTCTTGACAGCACAGACGGACATTTTGGATGAAGGTAATATAATGGTAAACTTTATAAATAGAGATTTATTTCTATACATATAACCCGAAATCACTACGTTTCGTAGGAGGGAATCATTATGGATAAAAAACAAATACTAGAAACAATAAATAAAGTAAAAGAAAGTTCTAAGAAAAGAAACTTTGTTCAGTCATATGATTTAATTATTAATCTTAAAAGTTTAGATCTTAAAAAACCTGATAATCATGTTGATTTTTTCTTAAGTTTACCACATGGAGTAGGTAAAAAAGTAAAAGTTTGTGCTTTAGTTGGATTAGAGCTTAAAGATGAAGCAACTAAACATTGTGATAAAGTTATTTTAGCAAATGATTTTCCTCAATATGCAAATGATAAAAAATTAATTAAGAAATTAGCAGAAGAATATGATTATTTTATTGCTCAAGCAAATATTATGGCAAAAGTAGCAACTACTTTTGGTAAAGTTTTAGGAGTAAGACAAAAAATGCCTAACCCTAAAGCAGGATGTATTGTACCACCTAAAGCTTCATTAAAACCTTTAGTTGAAAAATTACAAAATTTAATAAGAATTAGTGCTAAAAAAAACCTAATAATTCATCTTAAAGTTGGTTCTGAAAAAATGGATAATGACCAAGTTGTTGAGAATATACATTTAATTTATACTTCATTAATTAATCATCTTCCAAATGAAAAAAATAATCTTAAAAATATCTTTTTGAAATTAACAATGACTAAATCATTTGAACTAGGTAAATAAAATTGACAGAAAAACATAAAGCAAATGTTGCAGATTATAAGAAGAGAATTGTAAAAGAATTAGTTGATTTAATTAATAATCATCCTATTGTTGGTGCAATTAATCTTGAAAATTTACCTGCACCACAATTACAAAAGATGAGAGAAAAATTAAGAAGTAGTGTTATCATAAAAGTTACTAAACGTAGATTAATGAAACTAGCAATTGATCAAACAAAAGATAAGAAAAAAGGTATTGAAAAAATAATTCCACATCTTAAAGGAATGCCTGGATTATTATTTACAAAAGAAAACCCATTCAAGCTTGCAAAAATTATTAGAAAAAATAAATCACCAGCACCTGCTAAAGCAGGACAAATTGCACCTAAAGATATTATTATTAAAGCAGGAGTAACACCTTTTGCTCCAGGACCAGTTATATCAGAACTTGGTGCTATTGGATTAAAGAGTGGTGTAGAAAATGGTAAGGTAGCAATAAAAGAAGATAAAGTTGTTACAAAAGAAGGTGAAGTAATAAAAGCTAATGTTGCTAGTATGTTAACAAGATTAAGTATATTTCCAATGGAAGTTGGACTTGATTTAGTTGCAGTATTTGAAGATGGTACAATCTTTGCTAGATCTGTATTAGATATTGATGATAAACAATTTATGGAAAATATGGCTTTAGCTGGAACAGAATCATTTAATTTAGCTATTGATATAGGATATATGACTAAGGATACTGTGGAAGTATTATTACCTAAAGCTCATAATGAAGCTTTAGCATTAGCAAGATCACAGGATATATTGTGTTCAGAAACTGTTGGTGAAGTGTTAAGTAAAGCTGAAGCACAAATGAATGCTTTAAAATCTGAAGTTGGTGAGTTAAAAGTTGAAGTAAAAGAAGAAGTTAAAAAAGAGGAAACTAAAAAAGAAGAAACAAAGAAAGTTGAAGAAAAGAAAGAAGAAAGTAAAACTGAAGAAAAAAAAGAGAATAAAGTTGATGACAAAAAAGAATAATTACAATCATTGAACAAAAATAAAAAATAATTTAATTATAATCGGAGGAAAACAAAAATGGAATACATATATGCTGCAATGTTATTGCACAAATCTGGACAAGAAATCAAAGAAGATAATGTTAAAAAAGTATTAGAAGCTGCTGGAGTTAAAGTAGATGTTGCTAGAGTAAAAGCTTTAATTGCTGCTTTAGATGGAGTTAATATAGAAGAAGCTATCAAAAAAGCTGCTGTTCAACCTGTAGCTGCTGCACCTGTAGAATCTGCTGGTGGAGAAGCAAAAGCAGAAAAAAAGCCTGAAAAGAAAAAGGATGAAAAATCACCTGAACAAGCTGCAGCTGGATTAGGAGCTTTATTCGGATAAAGCTTTTTTTTTTACTTTTTATTTTTATCTTTTTTAATTTTAATAACTTTGTAAAATACGACGACCAATAGTGAGCGTGACACAATGCTAACACCTGAACAAAATAAAAATCTATTGAAAGAATTATCAGAACATAAGAAAGATATTTCTGAACTTAAATCTAAACTTTCTGAAATTAATGTTCAAAAAGAAAGTTGGTTTAAAAAAAAAGAAAATTATAATAAACAAATTTCTGAACTTATTAAAACTATTAAATCTAATAGAAATGTAAGAGATAATTTTACTAAACGAATAAAACAAGATAAGGTTAAAAGGACTGACCTTGGAAAAGGAGTCACTCAAAGGCTTAATAAAATAAAACAACTTAATGATGAAAAAAGAGACCTTCTTAAAAAATATGAAATTAAAGGTAATCCCTTAGAATTGAAATCTCAAATAGATGAATTAGAACATAAAATGGAAACAGAAGTTCATTCTATTGAACAAGAAAAGAAACTTATGAAAACTATTAAAGATCTTAAAAAAAAGTTTAAAGAAATAAAGTCTTTAGTTAAAGTTTGGGAACAATCTAAAATTCTTTCTAAAGAAATGAGAGATTTAAAACGTGAAAGGGATAAAGTACATAATAATATTCAAACTCAAGCAAAACAAGGTCAGGAAAAACATGTTTTAATTATGGAATCTTCAAAAGAAATAGATGGTCTAAAAGAAAAAGAAGGAAAAGCTTTCCAAGAGTTTTTAAAGTTTAAAAAGGAATTTATTGAATTAAATAATAAATTAAAACAAGAATTAAATAAAATATCTAAAATTAATATTAAACTTAGTTCAGATAGGAATGAAATTAAGAAGATTGAAAAAAAGAAACAAGCAGAAGTAATGAAAACTAAGGAAGAAAATGTTAAAGATAAGATTAAAAGGGGAAAAAAGTTAACAACAGAAGATTTATTAGTTATGCAAAAGAATAATGTTGATATTTAATCTTTCTAAACTTCTAACCATTTATTTTTAAATGTATAATAAGTAATAATACTTCCAATTATAAAAGTTAATATTACTAAAGAAATACTTTCTTCACTTCCAATAATTAATCCCACTATCCAAGCAAGTGTGATGAAAATTGTTCTGAAATTGAATTTCTTTTTAAATAAAATATAACCACATATTAACCCTGATATGAAAATGTTGGCAAATTTTAAATAAATACTTTGAATAGAATATACTATAGATATAGCTATGATTAAGAATAATAATGCTCCAAATTCTATATACCATTCAAATATGTTGATTTGTGCTTTTTTTTTCATCATACTCACTCAACTTTTGTTTCGTTCAATGTCAATCAAAGATTGACAAGCATACAAATTAAAATTTGTATATATAGCATGCAAATTAAAAATTTGCATATATATTTAAATATGTCACTTTGTTCCCTCTTAATATGATAATCAAATTATTAGGTTTTTTGGATTTATTAACTGCATTAGTTGTGTTTTTAATACAACATGATTATTATAATGGTTGGAGGTTCCCTGTAGTTTGTTTCATGTACTTAGCATTCAAAGCATATGCTTACAAGGGTGATGTTGCTAGTCTTATTGATGGTGTTGCTGGTATTTATTTTATATTTCTTATTTTTGGGTTATCTAATATTGTTATTTCATATTTAGTTATTATTTATTTAGTGCAAAAAGCTCTTATGTCTTTATCTGCCTAAATATCTTTTTTCAACAAAATAATAATAACTTGCCCATATTACTAACACTGTTATAATAGTTAATAATAATGTTGCTAAAAAACTGTATTGCATAAATATTAAGTATGATGTAGATATTACTAAGATAGCTGTAACAACATAACCAACTCTTGATCCATATAAAAGTTGTAGTCCATCATTTTTAGGAATTGGTAATATTGTTCCAAATGCGAAAAATACATTTATTATTGTGATTAACCAAAAACCCCATAAGTTAGTTGCTAAATATAAACCATAAAATGTTAATGCTAAAATTTGGTTTAAAACAATACCTGATCCTGTGATTAAGCTTAGTTCTCCAAACACTGGTCCTTTAGGCCATCTTCCGATTCTATGTTTTGGCATTGTTTTGTACAACATTGTACCAGGTATAACTAATACTAAGATGAAAGTACCTTTTGGATTTGAAGTTAAGAATCCAATCATTAGAGCTGCTAATAAACTTACAACACTAATATGAAACTTTGAACTATAACCATTATAAATTGCAAATACTTTTTGTATAGCTAAGTGTGCTAATAATACTGCATATACAATAATAATAATTGATATTAAATGAAGAAGATAATTTCTTGTTTTACCCCAGTCTGCTAATGAAAATATAAAACTTAGAATTAATGTTATGATAATCATGTCTAAGTATTCTTTTTTTGTGAATTTAAAGTGTTTTTTTAGTGTTGGTATGAATTTTTTTAACATATTTATATTATATTGATTAGAAGTATATAAAGTTTGTTGTAATCTGTTTTTTTAGATATACTCTACTTTATGTTGGTCTATTTTCTTAACTAACTCAAGAATTCTATCTTCATGACCAGCACCAACAATTGCTAGGATTTTCTTTTTTGGATGTTTATTCATAAGTTTGATTAAGTTCTTTGCCATGAAATGATTTCTGTCTTCGACAAGAACTTTGTACGTCCTTGGATATCTTAATTTTACTTGGTTTAATAATTTATTAATTATTTTTTTAGATGGAACTTTTGTTAAATCAAAGTTTGTTATTCCTAATTTTTGTAATTGTTTTTTTCCTCTAAACAATGCTTTGAAAAAGTCTTCTACTAAGTGCCATTTTTCTTTATAATTAAATGCTTTTGAGAATCTTTTTAGTGTGATTGTAATGTCTTGGTCAAT
>CEPZ01005505.1_pt1 | contig 15864 bp, 9 predicted proteins | sample 530461 | NCBI WGS metagenome assembly CEPZ01 (sample SAMEA2620106, study PRJEB7988) | marine metagenome | isolation source: saline water (ENVO:00002010), including | reverse complement strand
AAAAAGGAGGAAAGAAAAGATGATAAAAAAATGTAAAGAAAAAGATTGTAATATAATATATGAAACAACATGGCAAGACCCTATTAATAAAAAGACAGAGAATAAGATTATAAAAGACTATATATATAAAATTATAATGAAAGAAAAAATAAAGAATGAAGGTAAGTTTGGAGTAGGTAGAACTATTATACAATTTCTACAACAAGAAGCAGATAAACTATCAAGTTAGGAGGTACATATAATGAAGGTATACGAAGTACGTATCCCAGAAATTCATGAAGCAGTCATGCATGTTGAAGCAAATGATGAATTAGATGCAATAGAACGTATTCTCGGTGGTGAAGGATGGGAAATAGAATGTTTTTATACTCATAATGAAATAGATGGTAATAGTCTAAGTGCCACACTTGTTGAGAACGATGGCTGACTTTAGATGGAAAGACTGCCCTGTAGTAATTCCTTATTATGGTGGAAAGTTTGAACTCAGCAGGAAATTAGTCCCAATGCTTTGGGATAATCATAATAGATATATAGAAATGTTTTTTGGTGGTGGTAGTATGTTTTTTCGTAAAAGAAAATCAAAGTTTAATGTTTTAAATGATTTACATAACGATTTAATAAACTTATATATTACAATAATAGATAATTATGATGAGTTTTATAAAGAATCAGAAAACTTGTTAAAGTCAAGAACTCTGTTTGATAACTTTAAAAATGAAATAAAAACTATTGAATATATAGATATACCTGATCCTTTAAGAGCTGCTAAATATTATTATGTAATAAAGAATGCATTTAATCATACTGTATTTAATGCAATATCCAAAGAACAAGAATGGCACAAAGAAATGCTTGAAGACTTAAAGATTTCTAGAAAAATACTAGAAAATACAATGATAGAAAACTTAGACTTTCGTACATTACTAGAGAAGTATCCTCCTAAAGAAGATGATATGTGGTATCTCGATCCACCATATATAGTTGCAGGAGAAAGAGGAGATTACTATTTCCACTCTTTAAACATGGATGACCATAAAGCACTACGTGACATATGTAACGAAATACACGCAAATAAGGGCAAATTCATGGTTTCTTACGACAATCGTGAAGAAGTTCGAGAGTTATATAGGGATTACAAGATAACAGAGATACCAATCATATATGCTGGACAGTTGCACAAGAGAGACATGAAGATAGAGCTTGTAATTACAAACTACGAACCACAGAGAATGCAAGAATCTCTGTTTGATTAGGAGACTAAGAATGGGTAATAAAATGATGGAAGCTCTACCCCGTAATGAAGAAGCAGAAGTAGCAGTACTTGGTGCTATTTTAATAGAAGGTGGAGAGATATATGAAAAAGCTAAATCTTGGATAAAAGAAACAAATGCATTTTATACAAGAAGACATAAAGCAGTATGGAACGCAATAGGGAAATTATATAAAGAAAATATACCAATAGATACAGTAACAATTTATACGGAATTAAAAGATAAATACGATGAATCATATTTAGATTCTTATTACCTTACTGGATTAGCAGATGGAGTACCAACTACTGCAAATGTTGAATATTATGCTAAAAGTATTTGGTATAAATATATTCAAAGATTAACAGTAGAAAGTGCGCAGAAACTATATACACTAAGTATTAATGATAAAGAAGATGTTATAGAAATACTACATCAACATGAAAAACTAATAGCAGAACTCAAAGAATCTGCTCCAAGCTCAAAAGTAGAAACAGAAGATGTTATAAATAATACGATTGAAACATTAAAGACTGGAAGTAATCTAATTCCATATGGTATTGAACAATTAGATAACGCAGCTGGTGGAATGACAAGAAGTGAAGTTACAGTTATTGGTGGAAGACCTGGACATGGTAAAACAACCCTTGTAATTAATATTGTGAAAAGATTATTAGAACAAGGTTACACTGTAATGCTTTTTAACAGAGAAATGACAAATATAGAAATGATGAAAAAAATATTAGTAATGGAATTTCAGGAATTTAGTTATGAGAAAATAAGAAAAGCAAAAAATATAGATAAAGAAATAGCTCAAATATCATTAAAGAAAGAAGAACTTGGAGAAAAATATAAAAACTTAATTATGCATGATAGTTGTAAAACATTAGCAGATGCGATGAAAGAAATAAGTAGAGAGAAACCAGATGTTATATTAGATGATTATATACAACTAATAAGAGTAGAAAAGGAAGTACAAAAAGATAGACGTTTTGAAATTGAAGATATAATGTTAGATTATAAATGGATATGCAAGAAGATCAATTGTAGTGCAATATTAGTATCACAATTAAATAGAGAGATAGAAAGAAGATTAGACCCAAGACCAAAACTATCAGACTTTGCAGAAAGTGGAGTCATTGAACAAACAGCAGAAGCTGCGTTCTTTGTCTATTATCCTTATGCAGTTGACGATAGAGATAATGATCCATATGAACTAGAAATAATATGTCAGAAAGCGAGATATGGTTCTCTAGGTAGTTATAGCCTGGGATTTAATGGTGATAAATGTAGTGTATACTTTGATAGAACAGAGGCAATAAAAATAATGAGTCAATATACATAATGAGAGATGGTCTCCAGCAAATCACACAGCTGTCTTGGCTGTAAATATTATAGTAAAGACAGTTGTATGTGGTTTGTAATTAAAAGAAATCACAGATACCCAAAGCTAATACCTTGCAAGGTTATTGATACTGGATGTAAATATCAACTACCTGTAGAAGGATATAATGGAAAGCATAAAAGTATTGTTTCTAAATTAGTAGAATTATTTAATGGAGAATTTATATGCTAACAATAACTGTTGATCCAGGATGGAATGGAGCTGTAGCTTTATTTGAAAATAATAAATTATTATATACAGAAAAATGCCCTGATAATAGAAGTGAATTAAAGATGGCAGATATAATAAGACACATGGTAAATAAATCACATAATATTGAAGCATACATTGAAAAGGTGTGGTCACGCCCATATGAAAGAGGAGCATTCAGTTTTGGTAAAAACTTTGGAATATGGTTGGGAATATTAGCTTCAAATAATTTAAAAGTTCATCAGATAACACCTCAAGCTTGGCAAAAAGTAGTAGGTGTTAGGATACCTAAAGAATATAGTAAACGTAAGAAATACTTTAAAAGAAGGGCACAGAAATGGGCAGGAAAAAAACATAAAGTTACCCTTGCTGACGCTGATGCTATTTGTTTAGGAATGTATGTTATCGAAGGGAGAAAAGACGATGCTAAAATGGACTAAAGAACAAAGAAAACTAATATTCTTACTGAGGAAAAGATTAAAAATAACAGAAATACAAATCAAACAAATGGAAGATATTCTTAATGCATATGGAGCCCCACGTGATGGAGAATTAGACGAGGAATTTGAATTAAGTAAAGAATATAGAGAAAACTACAAAGATTGGACTACGTCCTAAGTAGGTCAAGGGAACGAAGAACGGCCTCATCACTAGTTGGTGAGGCTTTTCTTTTGGGTCTTTTTGCTTCTGCAATACCCAATGTTTCTCTTTGTTTACGAACTTCCTTAGTCGGAAATAATCCTAATTCACCTTGTATAAGTGTTCCAATCTGTGCCCCACTTCTCCATTTAGGAATAGTAGTATAAAGAGTACGAGCCATTTGAACATTAAGAGTTCTTACCAGTTCTCTCATTTTATCGCTACCACTTAAATCTGCCATATCCTGATAGCCCATTAAGTATGCTAAAAATCCATCTTCATCCATTTCATACAAACCAGTAAGATTACCCACTGTAGTCATATCAGCTATGAATGGACCACCAATACTACCTAATACAACTCCTTTGCCATGAAAGGCACGTTTTTGTGCTTCAGGATCATCCGATTGTACTGCATCATGATAACTTGCTATTCTCTCTAATGTATCATTTTGAATAAGATTACCAATATCTGCATTTAACATAGGTGAGAATAAACCATAAATTGTAGAATACAATAATCCTAATCTATACATTCTCCAGGCCGCGTCCCCATTCCATTGAGATGAAAAAACATCGTCTTTACCATCTCTTATTATTTTTCTCTGAAGATTATAGAAGTTAATCCCATAGTGTTGGAACTGACCAAGAACACTACCTACTTTTGTTGTAAGAACTTTTGATTTAGCAGTCATCGCATAATCAAAATGTAAATCCTTAACAGCAGCGTTCCCTGACCTATTTGCTCTTAATCTCCGAAACTCTTCAAACCGTCTTTCATATTCATTTGAATCACCCTTCTTAAATATTGTTGCCTCAATTTCTTTAAGACCTTCTAATGTTTGTCCTTTTCCTTCACGCTTTAACTTACGTGTTTCTGCCCTATCAAATTTCTTATATAATCCACCAAGCCTATTCTGATCCCCCTTCCATTGAAGTGCATATCCCAGTTGATAAGTATACCTTCGATTTATTTGGTTTTCCACCCACTGCATAGGTCTCCCAAGTTTTGCGGCTATCTTAGTCATTTTATCAACCAAGTGGTCACTCACACTAAGATCAAGTTTTTCTTGATAAGTTCTTGTTGACTCATTATAACCAACTTTTGGTGCAAAATCCTCAAAATAGATTTCTTGTATTTGTGGAAACAAAATACCATTATCAGAAAGACCAGCATCTACTCTTTGTTTCATATCCTGATTTTTCATCATCAGCCCAACTTCTGACATACCCTTCTTTCCAAACCATACCCAGTTAAGTAAGCTCTGAGTAGCGTTCCTAGCAGCACCTCTTATGTTTAATCCTAGCTTACTAACAAATTGCCATGCAGTAATAGCTCTGGTAAAATTAGCTGCTGAGCTGTCACTTTGAGTCTTTTCTCCAGTTATCATAGAATAGGTATCAGACATCAGTCCCTGCATAGCTGTAAGCTTCGCATCTAGAGGTCCACTACCATCGTTACGCATTATTGCTTCTAAATCCTTAATAGCTTCTATATATCTATTAGTATTATATGCAACAAAATTAAATCTAGTGGCACTCCTAGCAAATGAGTCCATAATTGGAATAACATTATAACTAATTCGATCATTCGTATCTGAAGTTTCTTTTAGATGCCTATTAGTATATATATTTTTATTCAATACATTTTCTAACTCACTTACAATACCAGCTCCTTTATTAAAATCAGCTTCACCCTTACCATGAAATAAAAACTTAGTTGCTTCTGCCAATGATGGCATTACATCAAGAGCCAATACAGGGAAATACCCATCTTTTTGAAGTTCACCACTTTCGTAGCGTTTAATAATAGAATCTAAAACATTTAGCGTAGGTTCATATTTTGTGAAATCACTCAGTCGGTTTGAAGCACTCTTTAATCCATTTCGATAGTGATATAATCCCTGTATCATCATTTTCTGTCCATGTGGTTGAATCTTTTCTCTCCAAATAGCAGCGGCAGCAACTACAGGTCCACCAGTTTTTTTCAAATTAGCCCAATCTGCTTTAGTCGCAGATGCAAGAGTATGGAAATCAGCAAATATTTGACCCTCTCCTTCTTTTAAGAAACTAACTATCTTATCTGTATACATTTGGTCTGCTTCAATATACTTTCCTGCTCTTTTGAGTTTATTATATTGTTTATACAAAGCTTCTATCTTCTTTTGTGCTTTTGGCTTGGCTTTCGCAGAAAATCTTTCAAGAAAAGGTTTTGATCCCTCTTTGTAAGAAGCTTCTCTTAGTAATGTATATATATCTCTTAATTGAGAATTGAAATACTCTGTATTCCCTTTATAATCACTAGCAGCTGCAGTAACACTTTCAAACCACTTTTTAGTAGAAGGCATATCACCATAAAGCTCATCAGGAAGATAAAGAGCTTTTGCTAACCCTCCACGTGTTTTAGATAATTTTTTAACATCCCTATCCATTATCTTTCTCATAATTTTAAGTTGCTCAGCTCTTGGTATTCCATCTTCAGGAATCTCTCCCCTTGTAGCTGTATAAACCATTGTTTTCCAAAAACCAATACTCTGATTACCAAGTTGTCGAACCGCTGGTATCTTCCAAAACTCTTCTGCTAACTTAATATAAGCATCATGTTCTTTTCCTTGTTGCTCATCTACTGGAATACATACAGTCTTAGCCATTATATACATGCCTCCTTCGCTGCTTTAACTTGATCTTTTACAAAATCTACTGGAGTCCTTGATTCTCTACCTTCAGAAAGATTCATAGCTGATTCATATTCCTCAAATACTTCTCCTATCACACTTCTCTCTCCTTTTGTGCTAATATATACCCCTGCTCCCATATCATGTGCTTTTTGAACTCCTCCCATATATCCATTAAGAGGATAATGATACCCACCATATTTACTCATAGCTGTTACAGCGGAATGAGAAATATTTAACTGTTGTTCATTATTTATTATATCTCTTATAAGACCAGTCCCAAAAGCTAAGTGTAATTTTTCATATTCATCCAACCTAGCAAAATCTTTTCCATATAATATTTTCGCATGGGTTGTTACAGCCCCAAGAAACATATCCCGTGAATGCCCCTTAGAATATTCAAATGGGTCTAAATAAAATGTTCCTGCTAAATCATTCTCACTTATAGGTCTAAACTTTCCATTATAAAGAGATGTATCGCTTCCACTAAATCTAAGTAATGCTTTTGAATATGCGCTTGCTACCGTATTGGTAACATGCTGAGCAATATCTTTAGGGTTTCTTGTTTTATTCCATCTTAATCCAAGATTAACAAATTTATGGTATCTTCTATGCTCTGGTAGTGGAAATATCATCCCCCTGAATGTACCAAACCCAGTAATATCTACATTGGGAGTCATTAGCCTAGCCAACATAACATTCCTCATCTGAGGGCTTCCACCAGTATAATTTTCAGCTATTATATCAATCCTTTCCAGGAACTCACTATATATCATATCTTCATTTACCCATCTACCCTCATTGGAATTTTTACTCACCCACGACTGAGCAAAATCTTTTCTTAACATAGCCACAGCTCTATTCATTTCTTCATATTGGGTACCTGTTAACCCGAGGTCTGCTTCATTTCTGTAAGCAAAATTCCCCATAGCCTCATTAACAGCAACAGCAGATATAACATCAGTATCTCTCACTGTTTGTATGGGAATACCATGCTCTTTCATAGATGCTTTAGCATTCCTTGTCACTTCTTCTTCAGTCCATTCCTGCTTAGTTTCCCTTTTTCTTTTCTTTAGTTTCCATCTCTCTTTTGTCTTCCAACGATCCAATATCCTCCCTCTAAGACGTTTATATCGTTTATCGTTTACTAATCTCTCAGAAACTCTACTAGTCGCCTTATCTCTAGCCTCCTTTAGCTTTTTTATCCTATCACTATAATACTGTCTAGAACTAGGATTTGAAAAGTTACTTCTAAGTTTATATAGCGATTCTATCCTTTCATTTATCTTATTTGCTATTGCAGATAATTTCACTGCGTCTGCTACATCATCTGCCAACTTTCTATATGCATCTCCAACAGCTTCAGTTTCAGTAAGAGTACTTATCTCATCTGCAAAGTTATTAGACTTATCAATTCTTGTCTCAGTGAAATCAAGTCCAACATCGTTTATATGCATAAGCCTAGCCATCAACCTATCGTATGGAAGTAGATTTTGTTCATTACGAAGTTTTGTAGATTTCTTGCTATTAAATAATCTTGCCTCTGAGTTAAATCCATTATATACAGTCTTGCGTTCAAAATCCATCTGCTTCTTTATCTGGTCAGCTTCTGCTTTATCCATATATAAGAACGCATTTTCTTCTGCCTTTCTCATAGCCTCATCAAACTCTCTTATACCAGAAATCATATCATCCCATCCAACTTTCTTCCCTTTTCCACTTTCATATATTTTATTTGATAGCGACATCAAGTCTCTATATGGCCTGGTTATATTACTTATTATTTGACGTTCTCCTGTCCCCAGTATACCATCTTGCCCAGTAAGAACCGTAAATTCTCCAGTCTTATCCGTAAATTTCGCTACCTTGAATAAGCCGTGGGTCGGATGGAATAATATGTCAGCCATAATTGTATTATAATCTTTTAGTAAAGACATATCAAATCCATTAGGAGCATCCAAAGCTGTCTGATTTAAATTTGCTATACGTTGATGCGTTTCATTTATATCTCCACGAAGTATTGCAAATCTATTTTTACCAACTTGAAACTTCGGCCCGTCTGTTTTCTCCCCACCAAAAGAAGGAGAATTATAATGTGAAAGCCATTGAACAACTCTCTGAGCATTCATTATAGTACCAACAGCATACTTAGCCTGTTGCATTCTTTCTGCGTAAATAGTTCTATCCCTTTGACTCCCGAACTTCAATCCAGCGTAAGAAGCATTCTCTCCAGGTTTTATTGGAATAGAATCTCTGACAGTCCCTCTTCCACTTATATATTCTCTCATCACACTTTCAGGAACATCCCACCAGAAATTAGCAGTATCAATATCATAATCTCCTTCCAATGCTCTTTTAACATCACCAGAATTAACAACTGTTACATTCCCTTCTACTTCACCTCTGAATCCTTTAAGACCTAACACAAGTATACTATCAGGCTTTGTATGAGGGTTTCTTTCTACAACTATTGCAACCTGATAATCACCTTTTAATTTCGTTGCCCAGTCATACAACTGACCAAGATTGCGAATGCTTTTATCCCATCCCCTCATTCCTTTAACATCATATACAACCTCATCCTTTTTGTTGCCATGTCGATTGATTAGCCTAACATTACTAGGGTCTATCTCTTTTTCTCTATTACTAAATCCAATCTCAACCTCTCCATGATTCCATGTATTTCCCTCGCTATCAAGCAAAGTATGTTTAAGTCTATCAGCTCCTCCTAATATTTCCAAACTAGTTTCTGCCCTAACCTCTGTAATTTTATTACCTACATGATACTTTACTACATTCCCTTTCGCATCATACCAAACCTCAACTGGAAGAGTACCTTTTTTGGGAATCTTTGAAGCATAATTAAATGTCTTCCCTCCTAATTGACTCCCAACAAACATCCCTGTCTCACCCATTTGTATTGAAGCTGGGAGTTCTTTCTTAGTTTTTTTATCCCAAAACCATGTCTGTAATGCGCCAAACGGTCTTTCAAATACCCCCCTAACATTTCTCTCACTCATATATACAGTCTTACTTGATGTCTCCTTTAATCCAGAGTCCCCTGGATGTTGGGGTCTCGCAGCTTTTGTTCGTGTAGTTTGCCCTCCCTCCTCTACGACATAAGTGCTTCCCAGTTTAGTTGTAAATCCTTTTATCCTTGCTCCTTTTATAGGAACTTCCTGAATCTTCAAACCTATATCTGGAGCTAAGACACCCTGACCACCATTTACTTTTAACCTTATAATATTGTCAACGTACTTCTTCTTTAATCGATTAGCCCAATTACGTCTAAATATATGAGGAAGACCACGAGCTTCTGCCCACATATCTTCAACACCAAGTTGATTTGTTGATACATCAATATCTGAATTAAGCTCTCCTATTGCTGACCTAACTTGATGTCTAAACTCAGCTATAATATTATGATAATTATCTGGATTTTTTAGCCTCCTCATCGCACCCTGAGACCTAGTAAGTTCCTGGTTGATATAATAATCAAAGAAATCACTCATGCCCTGTGATGATTTCATATGAGCTGTATGATTGGGTGGAAGGGTAGCCTTATCTTTATCTCCTTTTATACTTATTAATTTCACATCCTCAGGCATTACAGTACGCTTATATTTAGTACCAATATTTACAAGGTCAGCTAAACTAGAAATTTCTAATACATTATATCCTTCACCATAATTCTCACCTACCTTCTTTGATGCTGATGTAAAAGTTATAAATCCAACATCCTTATTTCTATTGAATATCTCTTGTATCTTTTCATTTTTAACAAAAGAAGTTTTTTCTACAATAAAAGTTTTCTTACCATCATACTTCAATACAATTGGCTTTATACCACCAATCTCATTACCATCAGTTGCCCCAAATAAAAATGATAATGCTCTAAATAAATTAGGGTCAACAAAAGTAACGCTATCCACTTCACTGGAATCACCAGCTGCCTCGATAGCTTCTTTAACTATAGTCTCTTCCTTTTCTAAACGCAACCTATCTGTTGGATTTAAATCTCCCCTATCTAGAATATTTCTATACTGTCTCAGTTGTTCATGCATAACAGAGAAAAGCCCATCAATACCACCAGCTATTTCATCCCTAACTACTACCTCATTTATTTTCCCTTCTCCATATTCTTGCAATTTATTTGCAACAATATCAGCGCCATCAAAATTAAGACTCTTATCTCTTATTAACTGAGAAAATTGTTTAACTATATCACTAGTTAAACTATTAGCACTAAGATTATTAAAGAGAGGGGCACGCTTCAATATATTAGCCATATCCTTACCTTCTGCTTCACGAAGTCCAGGATTCTCTCCATCTATCCACCATCTATGACCAAGAATCTTACCAATAGTAAGATCATCCATAATCTTACCTACTTTTTCAGTATAAAGCTCAGCTGCTGATGGCATCCCCATAGTATATTCACCAGTCTCTGTATTATGTGTTATCTTATTATCTTTTATAATTTCTGCAACAGCTCCCTTATCCAATACTTTATCCACTACTAGTTCTTCTAAGTATTCAACATAACTCTTTGCAATTTTACCCATAGTCTCAGGATTTCTCTCAATGCCATATGCCCAGTTAGAACCACCAAATCTATAAAGTACATAAGGAATATTTGTATCCCCCGTCATTAGCTTCTGATTTTCAAAAGCAGTCCCACCAAATATCTCATGTCTTACAGCATAATCCCCTTTAAACATTCGTTCTACTGCAGAATCATAAAAAGTTTCATTCGATAGGTTGACAAGTTTCCCATCCCTTCCGATCCCCTCAGACTCTACCATTACTATATTAGCAAACCTACCACCAACATGCTCTTCTCCAATAGCTTCACCAATTAATCCCATAGCAGTAGATTCTTTTACAGTACCATCTGACCATGTTCCATTCTTAGCTTGAGCTGATGCATTAAATGTAAGTCTCCTTATTCTTCTCATAGAATGATTAGTAAGAACGACATTAGCAACGCGAGCAGCGACTTCATTTCTATTAGAACCTGGATTATTATCAAGTATATTATCTATTAAATCGCCAGCAAATTTTCCATAGGCATTAGGCTTATCAAAATATTGCGTGTAAAATAACTGCTGAATTTGCTCGGAGTGAGTAAGACCTGTCGTTTTATTATCAGTAAACTCACCACCAAAAGTATAATCTTGTATAAGATTAGAAATTGATTGATTCCTAAAGCCAGAAGTAGTTTGACTAGCATCCATCTCCTCTCTAGTCGCTATAAGCTCATCAATAGCATCCCTTTCCATACCCCAATCTCTTTTTGCACTATTTAACAAACTCTTTAAAATTTTATTAAGATTAGTTTCTCCTTCTTTCCCAGTGAAATCATTGAATTTATTCTCCATTGGATTCCATAATCCATGCTCAACAGCAAGTGAATAAACCTTGATCTGATCTCCACCATTGTATGCCAACTCATGCATTAATACCCCAATCATCCTTTTTGTCTCAGATTCAGAAGCAATCAAGTCTTCATCCATGCTCTTTAACATTTTTCGAGCCTTAGTAGGTAATATACCAGTCTTAATAAATGATAGTTCAGCAACCATACCAACAAGTCTATCAAGAGTTATATTTACTTGTTCTTCTTTACTCTCATGAAGTATTCCACCCTGTTTTTCCACCCCATCAACACTTTCTAGTGTACGAAGATATGGTTTTATAACATCATTTAATTCTTTAATGAATGCATCACCAAAAGTCCCCGTTTCCTTGTCGCCAGAAAGTTGCCTAACTAAATTAAAAATGTTCTCAACATTACTAATATAAATATCATCTTTACCTGATTCTCTTAATGAAGACCTAACTGATTCAAAACCATCTGTAGATATTTTGGAGAATATTCCGCTTTTCTCCATATCAAACATTATAGATTGAATTGGCTTTATAGTAAGAGAATTATTCTGAAGACCCCAATCTATGAATCTTTGTATAATAGCTACATCGGTTGCATCTAACCTCCGCATACCTATTGCTTTGCCATCAGCATCTCTTTCAAATATTCTTGTATCTTTGAGGGTGTCTCTAAGTATATGATGTCTCACCTGCTTTACGAACATCCTCTTTCCTCTGCTGTTCTGCTCAAAGTTTAAATCACGATTACCATGAAATTCAGTAATACCCTCACCAGTAAAAATCTCCATCAAAGCTCTTACATCTTCTACTGATGCTTTCTGCTCCTTCTTCCCTACTTTTACAATACGAGAATCACGGGAGACATCTAACAATTCTATAAGTGGAAGTAATGTATTGGCAAACTCTTGAGCTGTCTTATTACCAGGAACTAATATCTTATCAGTAATCCTTGTCCCAGTAGCAGTATCATAAAAAACTCTGCGTAATATTTTCCCTTCATCACTTGAAAGGTCTTTAAACCAATTTGGAATCTTAGTGGCAGCTTGTTTAATTGATGTCCTAAGATCAAGGAGTCTCATTCCATCTCTAAGCCACCCATCATCAAATGCTACCTTTCTTTCTATACCTGCAAACCCAAGATTGTCATTTAATTCATCAACACTTCTCTCTATCCTATCTGCAAAAGCTTGTAACCCTGAGTTTTCACGATTTAAATAAATTGGACCACCAGTTCTATCAATTTCATGTGTTTTTCCCGATTCTATTAACTTGATAAGAGCATTATACTGTTGGAAAGCATGCTTCTGACCATCAGTCAACTTAGCCTCACCTACATTTATTTCCTTAAATCTATATGTTACCTGACCATCTTTCCTTTTTACAGTACCAGGGACTGCAATCGGCAGCTCACCAGTTTTCAACTCATCAGCAGCTTCTTTCGCTGCTGTTACCATGTCGACCCTTACTTTGTTAAATCTACTTACATTAGCATTTACCCACACATCATATACATCCATTGTGTCCCATATATTTTGTGTCTCAAGAAGTTCTTTGAACTGCATCTTCTCTTTTGGATGAAGCTCCTCCCACTCTTTAAATATTAGACCCTCATCTATAATGTTCTCTTTACTATTTAAACTGACGAAATCTCTATATAAAGATTCTATATCAGATGATGGCTTTTTACCTTTCTTATTAGATTCCTTAACTGGAGAATCTTTGTCCTTTAAGAACATCGGTCTGTCAGATTTAGGATGTCGATAGTTTGCTATATTAATAAGGTCTTGAACCGCTTCAGGATTTTGATCTGATACTCCCATTCCTATATTTGAAATCCTATTTTGGTCAGTAATCTTTCCAACCATTTTAAACCATAGAGGGTCAATTATATCTACTCCAAGAGTATCATACATATCCTTTAGATTTGTCAATTTCTCGGGAAATTCCATTAAGCTTTGTCTCATTTCGTAACTACCGTCAGCACCTCTATAAGTTAATTCCTTACCATGTTTTAATAGAAATGCACCAGTAGCAAAAGTAATAAGTTTATCTTCAATCGGGATATTCTCATCAAATAAAGCCACATTACCCATAGCAAGTCCACCCAATAACATACGAGGAGTACTCTTAGCAAGGTCTTCTCCCCACAGCCTAATAAAATCTCCTCTCCATTCTTTCTGAAGTTGTTTAGATACGAATCCTAAACCATCTCTCATAATCTCTGCGACTGCAATCTTTTCTTCTTTTGTTCCAGTTGCTAGAATCTTCTCAAGAGAAGAGAGGGAATAATCTTCACCTGGAATCTTAGAATGACGAACATTCCTTGACGCCTGATAATTTAATTCTCTTGAAAGACTACCAGACCCATTCATAGGATTTTCTCTGAGAGATGCAAACATTTTATACTGAGCCCGAATAGCTTCACGACCTTCTGACGTTGCAGTATTGTATGATTTAGCATACACAGGAGCCCTACTCACAAGAGCCGCAGCTCTTTCTCTACCCGGCTTATTAAATAAGCCTAATGTACCTCCTCTAACACCACCTGGAACAAACCTTACTCCACCAAGAACATGACCAAGTACAAAAGCATGAGCTGTTGTGCCTAAGAAATCAGCCTCAGTATCCCCTGCGGCAACTTCAATACCATGCATTACATTCTCAACACCTGCAAATATTACACCTTCTTCAAATAAATGTGAATAAAAGTTAGCAGCCTTTCCATCTCCAAGCTTCCTAGCAAGTAAGCCCTGTATATCTGAAATAGGTCTTCCACCAATCTTAGCCCACTCCTCTCCTACAAGTTTTGTTATATCTCTTGCAGCGTTCTCGCTAAGTTTAAATCCTTTTCGTTTACCCATCTCCGTTAGTAACTTCCCTGCTTCCTTTTCAACACTTAACGCAAACTCTTGACGTTGGGCAGCTGTTTTAAACCCTTTCTCAAACCCTACTATACGTTTAATTAGACCTGGTTCAAGTACACCAGTCTCAAATAGTTTAGCTGCATCCTCACTCTTCCCCAAAGTACCCATAGAGGTACCGCTGTATTGCACTGCCCCTTTCTTACTTAAAATCTCTTTAATACCACCTTTCATGGTATTGGCAAGAGCCTTAGAAGAAGCCTTACCTGCGAATGCTCTACCTAATGCACTAAAAGCAGCCTTGCCTGCACCAAAAGCAATATAAAACCCAGCCGCCCCACCAACAGCAGCACCAATCTTCCCTGGTAATGTTTCAGGTTCTGGGGCATGCACACCAGCGAGTTTGCCTACACCAAATGTAGCAGTCTCTGCAAAATGAGTCCCACCCATCCATAGAGCTTTACCAATGCCTTGAAGCATAGTGTGATCTGCGTCATCAATTTCTTCAAAGCCCTCAGTAAGAAAATCAAATGGAGGGAGTTGTCCAATCTGTAAGTTTATATCGGAAAATGATGTAGGGGCTGAAACCTCAGAGAGGGACTTAGACAATCTTTCTTCAAGACTATCTTTTATAGTTGATAACCGTGGCATCTATCTATTGCGCACTAATTTCTTCCGCTGTTTCGCTCGCTTCTTTTGCCAGTTTTCCAGTGCTTTAGGGCCATAGCCCTCATCACTATATTGTTTCATCAATCGTGGTGTTTCTGCGTCGAATGCATCAAGAGCACGTTGACGATCAGCTTCCATGTTTCCGGTCGGTTGTGCAGGTGGTGCAGGTGGTGAAGGTGGTACAATGCCTGTGGTATCAGTAGGAGCCATACCTGTGGTATCGGTAGGAACAGTAACAGTTGTATCGGTAAGGGCGGTCACTATTGATGGTGTGGTGACAGTGGGTTCGGGTGGCCCTAGTTTCTCCGCTTTCATAGATTTTCGACGCTTGGTACGCAAGTCTTTTAGCCAGTCGATATCAAATAGATCAGGGCCATATTGTGCAACTATCATTTTCTGGTGATCCTCTGCTTGTTTGTCGTCTTCATACTCTACCCCGGCGACATAATTAGTAAGCATCTCTATAGCTACTTTCTCACCCTCCGGGGTGTCACCAAGATTGTAATTTGTTTTATAATAGTCAACTTGTTGATTATACAATTTTTCCCCCGTGAGTCCCGTGCCGAGGCCTTTGGTACGTTGTAAGGTTTGTATGTTAGCGTTCAGTGTTTTGTAGAAGTTTTGTGTCTCTATCAAGTCCGCACGCTGTTTTAGCAGAGGTTTCTTTGCTTCCTCAGTTGTGGCAAAAGCAATATTTTGATCAAGGTCAATGAGGTAGCCGTCTATTTTTGTTATTTCCTTCAAGTTGGCTATAATTTGTTGCTTGGGGTCGCTCTCATCACCAAT
>CEPZ01086483.1_pt1 | contig 15867 bp, 28 predicted proteins | sample 530461 | NCBI WGS metagenome assembly CEPZ01 (sample SAMEA2620106, study PRJEB7988) | marine metagenome | isolation source: saline water (ENVO:00002010), including | reverse complement strand
TTGTCTCGATAACTACTATTTACAATAAATGAATTGAATTTTGTCAATCTGTGCTGATAGACCTGAAAAGAAACTATTTCTGCGAGTTCTTCATCTGAAGGGTGCATCTTATGAAAAACTCTCTTCTCTAATCCAATAGAAACGAACTTTGGGTCCTCCCTGACGCTTGATTCAATAACATAAGGCAGTTTGGTGAGTAAAGGTATTTTCAATGTATCTTGTCTCATCAAATTCTGAGAAATTTTGAGGTTTTAAGGATTATCGTGATTGTTTCTCTATCTCAATCAAACGTTTCAGTTTAACAGTTCTCCATTTTGTGGCAATGCCTGTTTTAATGTAATCTGCTTGGAAAGCTACAGCGTAATCAGCAAGAGCATTATCAAGGGTTTCCCCAGATCTATGAGAAAGAATTGTTTTTATCTTATGTTTCTTACAAAGCTTGAATATTTCCGCGAGATCTAGGAGAGATCCATTTTGATTTGGTTTTATTATCATTGCGTTCATTGATTTCATCTTTATTGCCTTTTTTGTTCTTGAGATTTGTGTTGCAGTTAAATCATCCCCAGTTACAAGAGTTTTCTTACTAATCTTTGAAAAGCCAGAGAAATCTTCTTCATCAAGAGGATCTTCAACATAAAGTAAATTGTATTTTTTAATTAGGGAATTGATGTATCTAATTTGTGAATTTTTATCCAGCACCTTATTATTGTTATAATAATATTCTTTGTCTTTATAGAAAGCTGATACGGCTGCATCAATTCCAATTCTAACTCCTTTAAATTTACTAAGGGCTGTTAAAACTTGTTCATTATTTAGTTCTGTTTCCCACGCACCTTCATCACTTTTCCTTTGAGATTTAACTTTTCTTTTTACTTGTTTGTGAAACGAGGACAGAATTTTTACATTTTCTTTTACTGATTTCTTACTTGAAATTAAGAAGAATTCTTGGAATGTGGGAGGGCATTTATTATGAGCATGCATTCCTCCTTCAACAACATTTCCTAGGGGAATGGGGAGTTTGGGAGACTTGAGATTTGGAGAAATAACTTGCCATAATTCTTTTTTCTTTGATTTTGCTAAGGCTTTGAGAATTGCTGACTCTAAAGCAAAGAGAGAATTTGCTCCAAGTTTTTTTCTTAATAGTTTTTCTATTTTCTTCAAATCAGAAAATGAATTAATTTCTATTCCTTTTAGTTTAGCTGATTTAATCTTTTTGATATCATCAGAAAGAGTTTTTCTATAGGTTGGAGTTTCGTGTTTTCCAACTGATGCCCCATAAGGAGCAGAAGCTTTTTGGTGATTCACAGAGACTTGAATCGTTTTATCTCTTCGAGAATCAAGGATTGTTTTTACAGATAAAGATGATATTATCATATAAATTAGAGGGAAAATTGATTTAAAGAATTATTGTTCTTCTGCTGTTGAAGGGGTCTCTGCAATTGCTTCCTCGGATTCATCAGTTTCTGTGAATCCTAGTTCTTTAGCATCTTCTTGAATTTCCTTTTCAACTTCTTTTTCTTTTTCTTTAAGTTCTTCATCAGATACTGAATCTTCTTTTACTGCTCCAATTCTATCTTTTCCTCTTTTTGGAGTAGGGCGGTGAACTGCAATAGGAAGGGCATCTTCTTCTAATTCTAACTCTGCAATTTTTATAGCATCATGATTAAGATCTTTTAGCTTTTCTTCTGAAAGTTTTAAAAGAATGGGTGCATCCATTGCTATTTGAAGGGCGCGGGATCCTACAATTCTAGCAATTTCATACTTTGTGAATTTTTCTTGAATGTTTTGACTCATGTTAATAGGATTTAAAGTACACTTTTAAGCTTTTTGTTAATCTCTTCAAATTTTACAGGCAACAAAGACATTGCTTTTTCTATTTCTTCTTGGGAAAACAAGTCTTCTCCGTATTTTTGACAAGAGTTTACCATAGGTTTTCCTTCAAATGTGGAAATTCCAAAAGTGATTCTAGCTTCAGAAGCCTCTTGTTCTTCTCTTGTTGGATCTAAAATTAATGAGTCACCTAGTTTAAAGAAACTAAATGAAATTGGAGCTATATCTTTGGCAAGAGGAACTGGATTTGTTGATTTTGTCTTATGATCTATTTTTCCATCTTTATCAAGTAATGGTAAGACTGCTTTTTTTAACGCTGCGATTGCTCCGAAGGATGCTGCATCAATCAAATTTCCATCATCATTTATTGGATAAAGATCTACAAAAACTGTCCAAACTTTTTTTCCTTCTTCTATTACAAGATCTGATAGATTAATTACATCAGAAGCTCTTATTGCTCTATCCACTAATCTAGGAAGTTCAATTGCGTTAAATCCTGGAGGGCCATGTTCAAATCTTGGGGATGCTAAAGGCAATAAGTCTGCTGATACCATTAAGTTTCCTTTATCAGGACTGTCAGGATAAGGTTCTCCGAAGCCTAGTTTTATTCCTACAACTACTTCTGTTTTTCCAAGACGAACACGAGCAGAACCTTCTGCTTGGTTTGAAACATCAAATTCTATTTTTAAATCTCTAAATTCATCTAACTTTCTTCCATCAAATCTTTTGCCTTCTGCAAACATTTTTCTTAGTTTTTCTCTTGTTAAATTGGTTACTTCCATGGAACTCATTTTTTGGCTCCTTTTTCTTGTTCAGAAGGTAATAATGAATCTTTTAGGGTCTTTTTTTGAATTTCATAAATTTCTTCGCAAACTTTTGATGCTAATTTTGTTGCTTCTGGGACAAGTTCCGGAGATATTTTTCCATCCATTTGCATTAGAGAGAAACTAGATGAATTAGCAGGTTTAGCAACTGCAAAGTCTGTTGCTCCTTCTCCCTCTTCAAAATCTTCTTCTCCTTTGGATAAGTCTACAATTAGATTTGTATCATTTTTTCCTACAGCTATTGAGCAAACAAGATCAGTCATTGGGATTCCTGCTTGAGCCAATGCCATAGAAGCTGCATTGATTCCTGCAGTTCTTGTTCCTGCATCTGCTTGTAGAATATAAATTTGAACATCAATTACGGTGTTAGGGAACAAGGATAGGTCAACTACAGGGGATAAAGCCCATTCAATAGCTTTAGAGATTTCTTGAGCACGCCTATTTGGACCTGGACGCTTTCTATCTCCTACTGAGAAAGAAAGTAAATCATAATTACATCTTAAAACTGCTTTTGTTGGATTTTGCATATGTTGAGGGTGTAACTTTCTTGGGCCGTAAACAGCTGCAATTGCTACTGTATCTCCAAAAGCAAACATTGCCGAACCATCAGCGTTTGGAATTACTCCGACTTTAGCAGTCATAGGTCTTGCATCTTCTGCTTTTCTGCCATCTGCTCGCTTAAAATCTTTTTTAACAGCCATTTTAATTGTTTTCGAACCATTCCTCCATTTTTTCTGTTAATCCTGAAACTAAAACTTGAGATGCTATAAATTCAATTGCTTTTCTTGCTTTTATTTCATCTTCTATTTTCTCTCCTTTTATCCAAATCCAACCATTTTGTCCAACAGTGATTTGACAAGATGTTTTTTCTTTTACAAGAGTGATCATGCTTCCTTCTCTTCCTATTACACGAGGAACACGTGAAGGAATTGTTCTAAAGATAAATCCGCCTTCTAGTTTTCCAAGCCCTTTTCCTTTTAATGTTAAATCGATACCTTTACTTTTTACACCCCAGATCTTTGCTGCAATAACATCTCCTATTGCTAAAAATTGATCCATTTCATTTCTGTTTATGAATCTAGGACATTCTTCTATTCCTAGGAATGCAGAAGATGCATAATCTATGTCAATCATCCAACCTGAGAAGTTTATATCTGCAACACGGCCAATGATAACATTTCCTTTTCTTGGAATAAAGGCTCCAAAAATTGGGATTACTTTGACTACACGACCTGATATTTCAGCTAAGCCAAAACGGTTTGCAAGAACATTTTCACCATCTCTTCTTGTTCCATCTCCGGGGAGAAAATCTTCTCCTGAAACAATAACTTCTCCAGGAACTATTGGACGTCTTTCGACAGGTTCAGAACTATTAGAACTATCAGTAGAATTGTCTTCCACGGCTTCATGTGCCTCGTTAATTTCGTTCTTCATTATAGTCGTAATTTTAATCAAATAAGAGGTAATGATAATTTGTCTCTTATTCGCTTTTATTTGTAGGGATTTTAGATAAATACTGTTTTTAAACCTTTTTATTATTCTGAAGAGAGTTCTTCAGATTGAACAGCGCCGTGTGTTATATTATTGAGTTTTTCATAGAAATCTATCTGGCTTCCTGAAGGAATATTGACAATTATCTGCAAATCTCCATTGGAAAGCCATTCTTCGCTTTCCTTGTAATCTCCTACAATTCCATATATTTGTCCTGTGAATTGTGCAGGAATTGTTAATTTAACACGCTTGGTTTCTATTTTTATAGGGATTATTGTCTTTAATTTGTGAACTAGGTCTGGCATTTGTTGTTCGGGAGCGCGAGAATCAAAGCTGTAATGAACTTCATCAATTGCTCTTCTGAGTCTCTCTTCTGTGTATGGATTTCCATTTTGATCAACTGCGTTTCTTAATATTAAATCAGTGACTTGTTTGATCTTCTTTTCCCTTTCCTCATCACGAAATTCTTGTGTTTTTTGAACTTCTCCTTTTACAATGATTTGTTTAGCTATTTCAGATACATCTGTTGTGTCAAAAGCGGATTTTAAGTCGGATTCAGAGGCAACATTTCCCTTCTTTAAGTCTGTGAATATATTGGGAGATTGTAAGGCTGCATTTATATTTGCGTTGGAATCAGCAGATTTGACTTTTAGAGCTTCATCTAAATCAACTGATATTTCAAAGTGCTTTCCTTTTACTGTAATACGAGCTTCTACGTTAGGCATGATATTATTGGGAGATGTTGTTTTATAAAATTATCGTAGATAATTTTAAATACCTACTGAAGTAAAGCTTTTTATAATAAAGGGGATTTAATCAAATATGGATATGCCAACAGAAATGCAACATCAAGCAATGGGTTATGATAGAGCTGCGACTATGTTCTCTCCTGAGGGACATTTATTACAAGTAGAATATGCAGAGAAGACTGTTCGATTAGGAAGTGCTTCGATTGGATTAACATGTAAAGATGGGGTTGTTATTGTTGCTGATAAGAGAGTTAGAGATAAGTTAATTGCACCGGAAAGTGCTAGTAAGATTTTTGAAGTTGATGAGCACATGATGGCGATATCTTCAGGAATATTGAGTGATGCAAGAATTTTGATGGATCATGCTCAAGTTTTGGCTCAACAAAATAGAGTTACTTATGGAACCCCAATTGAACCTGTATTAGTAATAAGAATGATTGCAGACAAAAAGCAGATTTTTACTCAATATGGAGGCGCAAGACCATTTGCAGTTGCTGTTATGCTTGCAGGTGTTAATAAAAGAAAAACTCATTTATACACAACAGATGTTGCTGGAAACTATTCTGCTTATAAGGCTAATGCGATTGGAGAAAATGATGAAAAGATTAAGGAAGTTTTGAGATCTGAGTATAAAGAAGATGTGACAATAGATGAAGGTATTAAGTTTTGTTTTAAGATTTTTAAGAGTGTTTTAGGAAAGAACTTTGACTCTAATAGATTTGAAGTTGGGTTTATTAAACATGGGGAAGAAAAATTACATAGAATAGATGGGGAAGAATTGAAAAAGTATGTAAAATAAAATGAAAATTTTATTTGTTTGTGAAAATAATATATCAAGAAGTCAAATTGCTGAAACTTTTTTTAATGGGCTTGTTAAAGATAAAAAACATAAAGCTGGAAGTGCTGGAGTTAGAGATAAACATGACGGAGACACTATTGAAGAAATTAGTAAATTAACTGTAAGAAGTATGAAAGAAGCTGGTTTGGATATAGGGAAGAAGAAGTCAAAGAAAATAACAAAGAAAAAAGTCAAAGATGCAGATTTTGTTGTTATGATGAATCATAATTTTGATTTTCCAGATTATGTTAAAGAATCTAAGAGATTGATTTTGTGGGACGTTGAAGATCCAAAAGGAAGAGATTTAAATGTTTTTATAAAAATTAGAGATAGAATTCATCTTTTAGTTAATAGATTAATTGATGAAGTTGATATGGTTTCTAAGGAAGCCTAAAGATTTTTCTGAATATCATTGAGGAGGCAATTGCTCCTAACATATACCACCAGAACCAAGACCCTGCTATTGCTGTGCCTGCATAAGTTCCTCTTATCCAAGAGAAGAAAATAAGGATTGGGATAATTGTGATTAACATTGGTTTGAAAGAATGTTTCATCATTTCACTTGTGTGAGATAAAAGCTCTTTGTTTAGATCCATCATTTTATCGTTGTTACCTGCTTTCTGATGTTCTTTCATTTCTTTTTGAAGTTCTTTTTGACGAGCTTTTATTTCGCGCATCCTATCTTTATCAAGTATGAAGTAATTAACAATTGTAATGAAAAGAGAGATTATGGATGCAAATAAGATTAGTGAAGTTTTAGGGTATTGTGTTATTAATTCTATCACCATTTTTATTCCTTTACTAGTTTTAGAGGATTTTTAAACTATCCTACAATTTTCTTTAGAGCAGGATGCATATCTACAGCGTGTTGTTGAGCGATGCTTTGATATAACTGATACATAATCATAACTGCTAATAGGATTGCTGTTCCTCCGACAAGAGCTCCGAGAAGATTTGCTATTGAGGCAAGTAGACCTATTGCTAATCCGCCCATAATTGTTAATGGCATGATATATCTTTTTAGTATTGCTTCTAATACACGTTGATCTTTTCTAAATCCAGGAATTTGTAATCCTGAACTTAAGATGTTTTTGGCTTGGCTTGATTCGTCCATTCCAGATGTCTTTACCCAAAAGACAGCAAAAATTGCTGAGAAAACCATATAGAACAATGTGTGAGACAAAGCTTGAAGAATTAAACGTGTGCTAATTCCTCCTCTAATGATTAATTGCAATAGATTAGAAGCATTGAGCCAATAAGCTAGGCCAGAGAGTGGTTGCCCTTGAGAGAAAGATCCTAGGAAAGTAGGATGGCCAAGCCAGTTCTCTATAAGTCCTCCAAATAATTGAATGTTCGCTGCGAGAGCGGAAACTAAGATAACTGGGATAACAGAAGCGTAGAAGAATGCAAGAGGCCATTTCATACCGTAACCTCTAAGACGATCATAAGTTAGTGGAATCTCTACTTTAAGAGATTGGGCCCAAACAACTGCTAAGAAGATTATTGCAGTAACTAAAATGGCAGCAGCGGCTGCGAGAGCTTCAGAGGGAACGCCATTAATAACTGACTGAATGATAATCAAGAAGTTTCCAGAACAAGCAGTGTTTGTGAAATCAAGTAAACAGTTCTCTCCATTTGCTCCTATGAATTGGAATAATCTTGCAAACAGCTGCCAAGAAACTCCAGCTACAATGAATAAGGAGACACCAGAACCGAAGCCCCACTTTTGAACAACTTCATCCATAAACATTATCGCTAGCCCTCCTAAAATTAATTGGGCTATAACGATTGTAGTAAACCCTGGAGCTGGCTGTAGACCTCCCATCACTACGAAGACTATTGCTTCAAATAAGATAAAGAATATAACTCCCAATTTTTGTAATCCTTGGAAATACCTTTTTCCATCAGGTGTTTTCGTATCTATGTTTAAGATTCCTGATCCTACAAGTAACTGCAAAATAATAGATGACATAACTATTGGACCAATACCTAAGGAAATTATACTCCCAAAGTCAGTAGCAAGGATAACTTGAAGAAATTCGAATTGTGCTAGTGCGTTGCTAGATAAACCGTAAAGAGTTATGTTTGCAAGAATGAAAAAGGCTCCTAAGACTATCAAAGTCCATTTTAGTTTTTTGTTAAAACTAAGATTTTTTTCTACGGGTTTCTTAACTTCAGGAAGATTGAATAATATTCCTCTTAAATCTAAGGCCATGGATTTGAAAGAAATTAAGGGTTTAAAAATCTTCTTAGAAGAGGTTTATTCTGATTGAGAAGGCATTACCGCTGTATCTTCTAGTTTATCCATTAACTCGTTCGTGTGCTTTCCGAAATCGGACATTTTCTTGTAAATTAGAGCTCGAAGAATTTCTATTGATAATTCTTCTCCAAAATATGCTGCATGTGGAGTATATTCGCGCCTTACTCTCAATCCTGTATTCAAATTCATCCATTTCGATTGGACACCGATAGATCCCATAATTCTTTTTACTGGACGTCCGAGGCCCTCATAAAAAACATTCACTGCTGGTTTGAATACCTCTATTCCGTCTTTAGTGGCAGTGGCTGTGTTTTCCACTCTGAAGTTTGCTGCGGTCTCTGCATAAAAGTGAGTATGTACTTGATTATCTTTCCCATCGATGCTGTCTGCCATGTCTCCTGGAATAAAATAAGCGATTTCCAATACATCTGATTCCCTACTGACTAGAAGAAAGGGTTCCCCATTGTAAATATTATCAGCAAAGGTTTTTATCTCTGGATCATTGATGCCAGATATTTCTTTGGCACGCTTGAGATCTTCAAGATATCTATCAGAATAACGAATAATTTCTGGCTCGTTCATTAGATGAATAAGTGTTGGCATCGTGTGGAGAAGAGGATTCTGTATTTAAGGATTATTGTATAGAAAAACTATTTTTCTTTGTCTTCTTTCTTTTCTTCAGTCTTTGGTTTGTCTTCTTTCTTTTCCTTTTTTTCTGGAAGAGAGATTTCGCTTCCTGATTTTTTAGCTTTTTCAATTGCTAATTTAGAAGCAGCAGATGCAGTTATTTTTAATTTTTCTTTCAATTCTCCTCGTGAAAGAACCTTATATCCTATAAGGTTTGTGTTTTCCTTAAAGATTTGATCAAGATTTATTGATTTTAACTTGATTTTCATTTTTCTAGCTTGTCTTATCTTTTTTCCGAAATATTTTTTATTTTTTAAACTAGTATCTTTCTTTTGATCTGAACGTTTTCCTGTTCCAGACATTCCGACTCCTCCCCTGTGTCCCTTTCCTCTTGCTTTCTTCTTGGCTCCACGACTATGGGTATGTGATCCGTGGTGTCTTGAAACTTTTTTTCTTCTTTTTATCATTCTAAGTCCTCCGAAAGATCTTTTTCAGATGAAAATTCTGGAGGTAGTTGAGTAAATGTATCTAATTTCAAACATTCTGTACATTCATCTGGAGATTCATCTGCAAACTCTCTATGTCCGCAATCGCATTCCCAAACTATTGTTTCCTTGTTTAACTTTGGCATTTTATAACATCCTCTTGATCAAATCATTTATTTTTTCTTTGTTATCCCCTAAGACCGCTTTAGGTGTGACTCCGAAGTGTTTTTTAGAGTCAATTCCGCCTCTTGGAGGATGTAATCTGAAGAAAGGTTTTATTCCTAATTTTTCTAAAGGAGATTTGTCAATATTTGAAATTATTTTAGAAACGTCGAGTTTAGATTCTTTATCTATAAGTTGGGAACGAGATTCTATTAATTCTTTTAATGTTTTTTCATTGATTGTTCCATAAGCAACAAAATTTCTAATATGCTTTAAGAGTTTGAGGTTAGAATCTGTAGGTTTCAATAAGATAAGAGCATATTTCCTTCTGAGTCTAATTCTATTAAGAGTTTCCTTTATCTTTAAAGATAATTTTACGTCTCCAGTTATTCTTATTACTGCTATCATTTCTTATTTTCCTCCTGTAAGGGAACCATTGAATTTGTTTTTTTAAGAGCTTCAATGCATGCTTTTGCTACATTAAATGTCGTTCTTGTGTGTCCTTTAGTAATTCCATAAACATCTTTGATTCCTGCTAGTTTGAGAATCTTTTTACATTCATCTCCCACAACTAGGCCTGTTCCTCTAGGGGCTGGAAGAAGAGTTATTCTGACAGATCCACATTTTCCTTCTACTTTAAATGGAACTGTGTGGGGAGCGTGAGATCCATCTTCTACAGTTTCGAATCCGCTAACCACTTTTATTATGTTAAGTTTTGCTTTCCTTAATGATTTTTCTCTAGCGGGAAGAGTCTCTTTTGAGGTTCCGTAACCTAGACCCACATAGCCTTTATTATCTCCAACAACGGACATTGAACTGAATGTTAAAACGTTTCCTTCCTGTGTTTTCTTTTGTGTCTGACGCCAAGCACGTCTTTTTCCTCCACCGAACTTTCCTTTTGCTTGTCCAATTAAAATTAAATCTGATTTTAGATTAATAAGTGTATCAACGATTTCTGGTTCAAGAATTTTCCTTCCTGATTCAAGAATCTTATCAAGGTTTTTTTCTTTTCCTGTTTTAACAGAAATTCCTAACTTTGTCTTTGGGGCCCAAGAGAGTAATTTTTCTTTTTCAATTCTCTCTCTTTTTTCTTCAAAACTTTCTTGATGTGTTTCAGATACTCTTTCTAATTCTTCTATTTCTTCTTTTACTTCTTTATCTTCTTCTAACTTTTCAACTTCTTCTGGAACTGCTTCAACAAGATCCTTTGGTTTAGATTTTACTTCTGTTTCTGCCATTTTTATTTTTGTTCCTCCTCAATTTTTTGTTCTTTTTCTTTTGATTCTTTTCCTTCAGACATGGAAGGTAAGACTTCAGGATCTACTTTTACGTTTAATCCGGAATCGACAGCTCCTTTTACGACTGCGTAGATTCTTGATTTATGGATGTTTCTGTGCATTCCGATATCTAAAATTGTTTGTTCTATTTTTTTATCTTTTACTTCGTTTGCGATTAATTTCCCTAACTCATAAGCCGCTTTAAGACTCTTCAAACTACCCTTTTTATCCTCCGGCCAACCATTTGATAATAGATCTCTAGTACTTTTTCCAACTAATACTTTATCTTGTGCAATTTCAGAACTTACGATTTGAGCAATAACATATCTATTTGTTTTTCTTATTACCAATCTTGGAAGTGGAGATTTTAGTAAGGCCAATCTTGCTTTATAATCTGTTTTTCTTTGTAGTCTTCTTTTTCTTACAGATCTCATTTTTTAGCCTCCTTAATGAATAAATCTTGTTCTTTTATTCTCTCTTTTAAGTGTGCAAGAGATCTGAATTCACTTGCCCTAATTTGTTTTCTTAAGTCTCTTACAGAATCTTTGGAGATTTTTTCTTGGTCCTTTAATATTTTTAGATGAGTTCTTAACTTTCTTGTTAGTTTTACATATGTCTGTTTTCTTTTGTTTACTTTTTGCTTTATGGAACCAAGTCTTCTTCTTGTTTTTCTTTTGACAACTTTTTTTCTTCCCTTAACTTCTTTTACTGTTATTGCTCCATCTGATAAAAGATCCTTGACATCTTGTTTTGTAATTGCTTCCTTTAATTCTGTAAGTCTTGATAAGTTTAATACAACACGAGATTTTCCAACGTTTAAAGTTCTAGCAATTAGGGCTTTTTTATTTTCTAATTTCATTTTGTTTTCTCCTTAAGGGATTTAGTTACGTTGAAGATAGGGAAACCTGCATCTAGGGCTTTTTTGATTAATTCTATTTTCTTTTTCGCTCCAAGTCTTCTGCTTAGAACTATAATATTTTCTTTTTGGACTTTGTTTAGATCGGAAAAGGTTGAAACAGTTATAGGTAATTTTCCTTTTATTTTTCCAGATTCTTTTTGAGGTTTTTTGTATCCCATTGAAACAGTAGCTGGATAAGATTTTCTTTTAAGACGCATTTTACTGTGGCGGCCCTTTGGTTTTCTCCATTTTTGTAGTTTAGTACGCTTCTTTCCTAGTTTCAAATGCCTCATAGAATCTTGTCTTACAAATTTTTTAGCCATGTTTCTTATCTCCTGGTTTTTCTGTGATGTAGATTCCGTCTTGGAATATTCTTCTATCTTTGTTTACTACTTTTGTTGCGTTTTCAAAATTGGCTGCTGTTTGACCTGCTGATTCTTTATTGTAACCTGTGATGGTTATTTCTTGACCCTTTATTTCAACGTTGACATTTGGGAGAATTTCAGCAGTTCTTGGAACCTTTTCTCCGAGAAAGTTATTGATTACTAATTTGCTTCCTTCAACTTTTAGAGTCATAGGGAAATGAACGTTTGCTGATTCTAATCTATATACAAATGGCTCGTTTAAACCAGAAAAAATGTTTTTCAGATGAGCAATTACTGTTTTTATTTTCTTTATCTCGTTTTTACTTCCCTTTTTACTCTCGAAAGTTATTTTATTATCTGCAATTTTTAATGTAACATTTGGAATTTTGACTTCTTTTTTTATTTCTAAAGAATCTTTTTTGCAAACTATAATGAAATCTTCATAACTACAAGGGATTCCTTCAGGGATGTCTAAAGATTCTAAAAATGCTTTTTTTGTCATTTTAATACAAATAAGCTATTAAGCTTCCTCCTAGATTTTTTTCTATTGCTGTTTGGTGAGTCATTAAACCTTCAGATGTTGAAATGATTAAGATACCTAGATTTCTTGCAGGAAGATATCTTGAAATATATTTTTCTATTTTATCAGAAGGAATGAGATATCTTGGCTTTATTGCTTTGCAACCGTGAATATTTCCTAATTCCACTGTTAAAAGATTATCTTTTACTTTGTAATCTTTAATGTAACCTCTAAGCTTTGCAATTGCTAAGATTGCTGTTAAAAGTTTTGAATAATAATTTATTTCTACGCTTGTCTTTCTGGCTCTTTTAGCGTTCATAATCATATTCAATGCGTCAGATACTTTGTCTTGTGCCATTTTAGTGATATTTTTTGAATCCTATTTCCTCCGCTATTTCTCTGAATGCTTGACGACACATGTTTATTCCATACTGTTTTATGTGTCCTCCGAACTGGTCAGTACGCTCACAACGCCTTCTTGCCTTTCCTGTAGTTCTTTCTTTAGGTCTGTTGTGTTTCAAAAACCGATGCATTTTTGCAGGTTTATGCTTTATCTGCTTCAATATTTTTTTCCAATTACTTGCTGGCATTTTATTCGAATTCCGTGGAGAAATTATCCTCCATAAATTTAATTACTTCATCTTTGGAAACATGCTGTCTTTGGGGAACATTGGAAGATTTTATTTTTTTTCTCTTGATTCTTAATCCTTTTCTAGCAAGTACGACTGTTACATTTAGACCTCGAATACCAATATCTCTTTGGTATTCCATTTCAGGAATCTCAATATATTCAGGAATTCCAAATGAAAAATGATTTTCTGAAACTTGTTTTTCTCTCAATTCGTTGTTTACTGCTCCAAGAAGTCTTTTTATGACTTCTACTGCTTGCTTTCCTCTTAATGTAACTCTTGCTCCTACTTTTAATCCTGGACGAACTCCAAAATCAGGAATTCTTTTTGTAGAAGAGATAATTTGAGCTTTTCTTCCTGAAAGTAATTCAAGAAGTTTTGCTGCTTTTTCCAAATTTGTATCTATTCCTCCAGCAGACAATAGAACTTTTTCTATGAATATGGAACGCATTGGATTTTCGGATTTTGTTTTTTCCTTTACTTGTGCGGGTTTTTGAATTGTTTCTTGTTCCATTTTAAATTGCTACTAAATGCTCTTTTGAGAGAGACACGAGATCCTCCTTATCTTTGAATTTGATAGAAACATTGGAATCTTTTATCTCGGAAACTTTTCCTTCTTGTCCGGTATATTTTCCAGAGATTATGAAGACATTTTTTCCCACTTCTAATGGGAGATGAGATAGAATTTTATTGTCAAAAGAAAGATTTAAAGAATCATTAACAGAAATTTTGTCCTTAGAAGAAGATATAATGTTAGAGCCGTCATGGAGATTTATTTGAACTGTATTGTTTTTTAGAAGTTTTTTATTGATAATTTTGCAAAGTCTTGAATTGGTAGATTTTGTTGGCTCAAAGGTAAAACGCTTTGTTGGAAGAATTTTAAGAATGTAAGGTTGATCTGCCTCAAAAATATTGAAAAGCTTGATTGATTCTTTATGAGACTTTACTGGCTTTCCATTGATTTTTAGTAATTTAGAATTTATCATTGTCTTGACTTCTTTTAATGTTTTTGCAAGCTTCAACATGTCTCTTATAGCCATTAGGACAGGAACGGAATTTGATTTGTGAGAGCTAGGCAAAACTACATATTTTGTTCCCTTTCTTTGTATTGGGATTCTTGTTGTTGAATTACTTCTCTTTAGATACATTTTTTTCTTCCTTTTTTTCTGGTTTAGTTTCTTTTTCTTCTTCTTTGTTTTCTGGTTTAGTTTCAGAACCTTTCTTTCCTCTGTTTAGGGCTTTTATTCTTTCTTTATCTTCTAAAATGAGATCTTGAATTTGTAAAACTGAGGGAGAAAAGTTTACAGAGATTTTTGTTCCATCTTTCTTTGTTCTTTGAATATTTTCTAATGTTACTTTCAAATCTTTTGAAGAAACAGAAACTACTTTGGCTCTCTTCTTCTTGAAGGAGCCGCGCATGACGAGCACCTCATCCCCTTTCCTGAGGGGAAGACTTCTCTTGCCATACTTTTCTCTTAGGGCTTTGGACAAGTTTGCACTTAAAAACTTATGCCTTGTGTGTAATGGGGCGTTTGCTTTGTATTTTCGTTGTTTTCTTGGTTGTTTACTTGCTTTCCAAGCAGTTGAGAATTTCTTTTTCATGCTGCTAATCTCTCCTCATTTAGTAAATTTGTTGTTTCTGCTAATCTGTCTCTTAATAAATCCAACAACGGTCCATAGTGTGAGGATCCTTTTGGGTCTCTAGAGATGTGGTCACTGAAAACGCTGTAAAAAGTTATAGCTTTACTTACAAAGTCTATTCTAGCATCTCCTTTTGATTCTGAGGCTAGCTGATAACATCTTTCAAGTGCATCTAAAGTCATTCCAAAATCTCTTAAATTTTGGCTTATCATAGTACAAACTGAGCGATTTTGGCTACAGATGGCCATCGCTCTTGTACCTCCCTTGCTACTGGACCTTTAATCTGAGTTCCTTGTGGATTTCCTTTATCGTCTTTGAGAATTGCTACAGCGTTATCTTCGAAAGAATAAGATTCTCCTGTTTTCCTCTTATATGAACGTTTTTGTCTGATTATTACGGCATCAAAAACTTTTCCTTTCATTGCTGGTTTTCCTGCACGAACGGATACTTTGACTTGATCAGCGATTTTAGCATATTGCTGAGTTCCTTTTGATGCTTTACCTCTCTTAACTCCAGTAATTCGGACAATTCTTGCTCCTGAGTTATCTGCTGCTACTAACATTGATCCAATATTGAATGCGCGTGTTGGTTTTGCTGATACTGCTTTCATGCTGCCTCCCGATGCTTTAACAATTCTGGATCATATTTTGGTAATGTGTCAGAACCAGACATTAATGCATCAACAATATTTTTTGAGTGTAATTTAACCTTATCCATTAAAACATTAATTAGATGTCTATAATGAGGTTTACTATTAACTAAATCGTATACAGTCATTGAACCCTCTGATACTGCGCTGCGAGCCGATCCAATCTTACCCATGCTAAGTAGGCAATCAACTGACCTTGCTAATCCTGAATACCTATCAAATGCTGTACTCGTGCATAAATTTTTTGATTGACTCATTTTTCTTCCTCCTCGGACTTTTTGACAATTTCTATAACAACGGCATGAAGAATCTTACTTAGGGGGCGGCACTCCTGAACTTTTACAATATCTCCTATTTTAACATCTGAAAGGGATTCTGGAAGACGAGCATGGATCTTTGTTTTCTTCTTGTAGAAACGCTCGTATTTCTTAACATATACTGGACGCTCAAATTCTATAGATATTCTATTTGGAAACTTAGTTACAACTTTTCCTTGGAATATCCTTCCTCTAGTTCCGACTAGATTTTTAACTTTCTCTTTTGATTTTTTCTTTTCTTCTGTCATTTTTTTACGGCCTTTTGATGCTTTTTAACTGTTTGCTTTTTTCTTTTGGACTCAGAG
>CEPZ01068719.1_pt1 | contig 15870 bp, 19 predicted proteins | sample 530461 | NCBI WGS metagenome assembly CEPZ01 (sample SAMEA2620106, study PRJEB7988) | marine metagenome | isolation source: saline water (ENVO:00002010), including | reverse complement strand
TGTCATTTTAAATTTACTTATTGCTGGTTTTGAATATTTTCCATGACTGCCTATTCCTCTTTTTGCACCTCTTCTTTTTGCAGATCCCCATGATAGGGGATGAGTTGCAGATCTTCCTCTTGCTTTAACTTCGCTAACTTTGTGTTTTTCATGTTTTTTGCATGTTCTGCAGTAACGTGAAACGACTTTTGGATATTTCATATTTCTTCTGCTTTCTTGTTTTTTATTAAATAATCAGCAATATCTAAAGGTAAATTAGATATATACTCTTTTTCGAAAGGACCATAAACATTTAAATCTGTTCCTATGAATCCTGGTAATTTTTCAAGGAATCTTATGGTTTTTAATGGTTTAGTATTGCTTTTTATTTCTTTTGGTTTTAGCTCTGGGAGCATTCCTTTGTTAATATTTTCAAGAATTGAGGTTCTAAAATAATTGAAATTTTCTACAGTTGCATTGTAAAATTCTCTTTCTTCTTGTAATAGTAAAGTTAGATTATTTTCAGAACTTGTTTTTAAGTTAGAGATAGCTAATTGTATTATTTTAAATTCTCTTCTTTCATATAAATCTTTAATTACGCGCTTTATGCTTTCTAGATGTTTTTCTAATCGTGAGGATTCACTAATATCCTGAGTATCTCTTATTACTTCTTCTTGTTCTTTTATGAATTTTGAAACATTTGTAAAGAAATCTTGATCTATTTCTTGTAAATTAGAGTTTAAACGCTCATTTCTTAGAGCTTCATACACATAATCAATGGAAAATTCTTCTTGCATTTTATTTTTGATATTTGGTAGAATATAAATTTTATTGTGCTTTAACAATGTTTAAAATGTTATTTATTTTGTAATTGATATGTATAAGTTAAAAACCGTTTCAGAAGATTTTGTAGTTAGGGAAATTTTGAATTTTAAATTTAAAGAGGAAGGAGATTATTCTTGTTTTTTGTTAAGGAAGAAAGATATTGAAATTAATGAAGTTTTAGGGTTAATTTCTAAAGAATTAAGAGTTTCTGTGAAGAAGATTGGTATAGCTGGAAATAAGGATAAAAGAGCTTTAACTGAGCAGTATATTAGTTTGTATGGACTTAAAAAAGATAAAAATAAGGATTTTGAGTTTGATAAATTCTCTTTAAAATTTCTAGGTTTTTTAGATAAAAGAATTAACTTAGGAGAACATGAAGAAAATGAATTTGAGATTACAGTTAGAAACTTAGATTCTAAAATGGATAAGAAAGTTGATTTTATTGTGAATTATTTTGATGAACAAAGATTTTCCAAAGATAATGTTAATAATGGTGTTTTAATTTTGAAAAAAGAGTTTAATGTTTTAGAGAGATATGGTAGAAGAAAATTGAGGTTTTTTTTACATTCTTTACAGTCTTATATTTATAACTATATTTTAGCTAGTTATTTGAAAGATAATTTTGAAGATATTAAAAATGTTGAATATAGTTTAGGAGAGTTTATATTTATTGAGAAGAAAATTGAGAATTTTAAAATACCTTTAGTTGGTTTTGATATAGAAATTAAAAAGAAATTTTCAGAATATTTTAATGAAGCAATGGGTAAATTAGAAATAAAGAAAGAAGATTTTTTAGTAAGAGAGAAACCTGAATTAATTGAGGAAACTTGTTTTAGAGATTGTATTGTTAATGTTAAAGATTATAAAATTTTAAAATATGAAAAAGATGAGTTAAATGAAGGAAAATTTAAACAAGTAATTTCTTTTAGATTAAATAAAGGAAGTTATGCTACTATTTTAATTAAACAGTATTTTTAGATCATACCGTATTTCTTAGGTCTTTCATGGTCTGTTATTTTTATTATGTTCTTTTTCATTAATTTGCTTAATTGTTTTCCTACAGAACCTTCTGTTGTTTTAAGTGAATCTGCTAAATCTTGAGCTGTTTTTTGCTTTCCTCTTAGACTATCTATAATATTTTTTTCCATGGGACTTAATCTTATAGAGATATGATTTGTTTCAATTGTCTCTTCTTCCTCTTTTGGTTTTCTTAATGAGAAACTATTTGTTTGTGGTTCTTCTTTTTTCTTGAATTCTTTTAATACATCTTCAACGTCAAATGCGTTTATTTCTGATGTTTTTTTCTTATATAATTTAGCGCATACAACTTCACAAGTTTCTAGTATTTGCCTTGGTATATAATTTGCGTATTCTGCAATTGCTGCTATGGCAGAACTATCAAAAGGATTTTTATTTTTAGTTCTGTATTTAACTAAGTCATATGCATTTGATTTTGATATTTTATTTAGTTTTACAATTCTATTTCCAACTCTTGCTCTAAAACTTTCTGAGAAACCATTTAAGTTAGGATTTATTTGCGTTATTACAATACTTTTAATATTTTCATGATCCCAATGTAATTTTAGTGCTTTTACAAGTTCTTCATCACACTCTTGACTTTCATCTAATAAGATTACAGAGTTTGGAGGAAATCTTTTTCCAGCTATTTTATGCCATATTGGTGTAAATTTTTGTAAGTGTTTTGTAATACTGAAGTTATCATCAACGCCTGCTGCATCTATGTAAATTACCTTATGTCTTTTTAGCTCTTTTCTTACTAATCTTAACATAGAAGATTTTCCTACTCCTGTTGGACCATTTAGAAAACAAATATCTCCACTTAATATATAATTGATTAATTCCTTTTTCCTCTCATTAACTCCAATTAAATTTGTGTTTGTTTTAATTGAGAAAGGGTTTTCTTGCCAACCAAAAGATTTGTACCACATTTTTATCTTGACTGAGTCAGTCACTATTAATAAACTTTACTGTAGTAGAAACGTATATATTTTTAAATGGGTTAATTAACTGTAAATGTACAATGTTTGGATTTTTAAAAGACAAAATTAAGGATGCTGTAAAGAAGTTCAGTAAGAAAACGGAAGAAGAAGGAAAAGACCTTGTTAAAGAGGAAACTGAAGAGGTTTTAGAAGAACCTGTAAAAGAAGAAATAAAGGAAGAAGTTAAAGAAATAAAAGAAGTTAAAAAAATTAAGAAGGAAGTTACTGAAGAAGTTAAGAAAGAAGATGTTAAAGAAGAAATAGAAGAAAAAGAAGAGCCGAAAAAAGGTATTTTATCTAAGTTAAAGGAAAAGATAACAACAAGAAAATTAAATGATCAAGAATTTGAGGATTTTTTTTCTGATTTAGAATTAATTTTAATGGAAAATAATGTTGCTTTAGAAGTTATTGATAAAATTAAAGAAAGTTTGAAAATGGATTTAGTTAATGTTCCTTTAAAGAGAAATGAAATAGAGAAAATAATTGATGATTCTTTAAAAGAAACTGTTGATGAAATTTTAAGTTTTGATAATATTGACTTAGTTAAGAAAATTAAAGAGAAAGATGAAAAGCCTTATGTTATTGTATTTTTTGGTGTAAATGGTTCTGGTAAGACTACAACAATAGCTAAAATTGCTAATAAATTAAAGGAAAATGGATTAAAATGTGTTTTAGTGGCAGCTGATACTTGGAGAAAAGCAGCTATAGAACAACTAGAAGAACATGGTAAGAAATTAGATTTAAAGGTAATTAAGCAAAAATATGGTAGTGATCCTGCTGCTGTTGCTTTTGACGGAGTAGAATATGGTAAAGCGCATAAATTAGATGTTGTATTAATAGATACTGCTGGAAGACAGCACTCAAATTTGAATCTTATGAGTGAGATGGAAAAAATTATTAGAGTAGCTAAGCCAAATTTTAAGATTTTTATTGGTGAAAGTACAACTGGAAATGATGTTGTTGAACAATGTAGGAATTTTAATGATGTTGTAGGTATAAATGGGGTTATTTTGACTAAGACTGATGTAGATGAGAAAGGTGGTGCAATACTTTCTGTTAGTTTTGTTACTGGTAAACCTATTGTTTACTTAGGTTCTGGTCAAGAGTATAATAACCTTGAAAACTTCAATAAGAGTCAAATTATCAAGAATTTAGGATTATAAGCAATATAGAAAGGTTTTTAAGTTAAATATAGCCTATAAAATATAAATTAATGATAATATTTCAAGGAGGAATTTCAAATGACAGAAGGAAGATGTATGCGTTGTAAAAAACAGGTAGAAATTAAAGATGGTGAAGAAACTACAATGAAGAATGGTATGAATGCTATGAAAGGTGTTTGTCCAACTTGTGGTACAAAAGTATTTAGAATTTTAGGAAAGAAAAAGTAACTCTTTTTCTTCCTTTTTTAATAAGATTTAAATAGGCTTTTTCTATGAAAATACTATGGTATTAGACAATTTAGGGGAAAAATTAAGAGAAACACTAAAGAAAGTAGCTGGAAGTGTTTTCGTAGATGAATCTTTAGTGAATGAATTAGTTAAAGATATTCAAAGAGCGCTAATTTCTGGAGATGTTAACGTTTCTTTAGTCTTAGAATTAACAAAAAAAATTAAAGAAAGAGCGTTAAATGAAGAAGCTCCTACTGGGTTAAGTAAAAAGGAACATTTAGTTAATATTGTTTATGAAGAATTAGTTAGCTTTCTTGGAGAAGAGAAGAATGAGATTAAGATTGAGAGTAAAAAACCGTTTAAAATCATGTTAGTTGGTTTGTTCGGAAGCGGAAAAACAACTACTATAGGTAAGATAGCAAATTATTATACTAAAAGGGGATTGAAAGTAGCTGGAGTTGGGTTAGATGTTCATAGACCTGCTGCGCCTGAGCAATTGAAACAAGCGTTAGAAGCAATTAATGTTCCTGTTTATATTGATAAAGAAGAGAAAAATGCTTTAAAGATATATGAAAAGTATGATAAAGAATTTAAGAAATATGATGTTTTATTAATTGATACTGCAGGAAGAGATGCTTTAAGTGATGAGTTAATTAAGGAAATAAAAGTGTTAAATAGTAAAATAAAACCTGATGGGAGGTTATTAGTTTTAAGTGCTGATATTGGTCAGGCTGCTCAGAAGCAAGCTGAAGTTTTTAATGAAAATTGTGATGTTACTGGTGTTGTAGTAAGTAAGTTAGATGGAACTGCTAAAGGTGGTGGTGCTTTATCAGCGTGTAAAGTTGCTAAAGCTCCTATTGTTTTTGTTGGTCTTGGTGAAAAAGTAGAGGATTTGGAAACTTTTAATCCAACTGGTTTTGTTTCAAGATTATTGGGAATGGGGGATATTGAAGCTTTATTAGAAAAAGCAAAAGAAGCAATAACAGAAGATGATGCTAAAGATATGGAGAAGAAATTTTTGAAAGGTGAGTTTAATTTAATTGATTTATATGATCAAATGGAATCTATGAATAAAATGGGTTCTTTTAGTAAATTATTAGAAATGGTTCCTGGAATGGGGCAATTAAAATTACCTAAAGATGCTTTAAATGTTCAAGAAGATAAATTAAAAAGATGGAAATATATTTTGAATAGTTGTTCTAGATCTGAATTAGAAAATCCGGAAAATATTGATACTAGTAGGGCTGAGAGAATTGCTAAAGGTTCTGGTACAAGTACTGGAGATGTTAAGGAATTAATAAAACAATATAAGCAAAGTAAGAAAATGATTAAAATGATGGGTTCTGGAGACCCTTCAAAACTAATGAAGAAGTTTAAAGGTGGTATGCCTGGACTAAAGTAAAATGAAATATGAAACTGATTTGGAAGTTGTTGTTGAAGAGGTGCATATGTATCCTGCTGTTGCTTTTTCAATGGCGATAGATAGTGTTAGATCACGTTTTGGTGTTGATATTCAAGTATCTTATGGTGGAGTTATTTGTGAGGATTTTTCTGATTATTTAGAGAAATCAAGAGGATCTATGTTTCATTTGGAAATTGAAGGAGATGCAAATACTAATGAGGTTTTAGATGATTTACTTGGTTCTTGTTATGGTGTTTTAGATACAATGGAGACTATTGGAAATGAAATTATTAAAACAAGGCGCTGAATCCAAAATATTTTTAGATGAGAATTTTATTATAAAAGAAAGAATTTCTAAAAGTTATAGAGTTAAAAGTATAGATGATAAATTAAGAAAGTATAGGACAAGAAGTGAATCAAAAATTCTAGAGAAATGTAAAGATCTTGTTAATGTTCCTAATGTTATAGATGTTAATGATAGAGATATGATTATTAAAATGGATTTTATTGATGGAAAGTTATTAAGAGATTTTATTAATGATTTAAAAGAAGAAGAGTTAAAAAAAATATTTACTCAAATTGGAAAGGAGATATCTTTATTACATGAGAATAATATTATCCATCAAGATTTAACAACTAGTAATTTGATTTTATTAAATGATAAGGTTTATTTTATTGATTTTGGTTTAAGTTTTGTAAGCGATAGAATTGAAGATAGAGCTGTTGATTTGCATTTATTGAGGCAAGCTTTGGACGCTAAGCATTTTGAGATAGCTGAGAAGTGTTTTGATTCTGTTTTAGAAGGTTATAAAGAAAATAAAGATTTTAAGATGATTATTACAAGATTAGAAAAGGTTGAATGTAGGGGCAGATATAAATAAATATTTAAGATTTCTTAATTTCATTTATAAGTAATTTATTTAATTCCTCTTTTTTTATCAAAGCTTCTTCTTTATTTTTAAAATAATATGAAAGAGGGATTTTTTTATTTAGGAGATTTACTATACCTCTACAAACAGCAGATTTTGTTATTCCTAAGAATCTTGGACTTTTTGCAGAAATTTTTACGTTTGTTATAGGCCCTCCAAATTCTATAAATTTTCTAATACTCTTTAATTCACACATTCTAACACCTTCTATTCCACTCCAATTATCTTTTTTGATTAATAGAGGATTTAAACCTAATTCCTTGCATAAATTAATTAAATCTTTAATTAAGTTTGGATTTGTTTCTGATATGTTAACATCACATTGAAATTGTATTTGATAATATGGATAGATTTTTCCATTTTTTTTGTCTTTCTTAAACTTTAGTTTAAATGAAGGTACTATACTTCCATCAAAATCAAACCAAATTCTTAACATAGTAATTTTTAGAATTTTTTTATCTTTTTTATCTAGAAATTTTAATGAAGGTTGGTCTGATTTTAAGAATTTATCTTTACTTAAGTTGGGACCTGGAGTAGTTTGAAAAGTTGATGACAAAAGGAGTAATTGTGAGGCAAACTCTTTCCCATATAATCTTGAGGTAATTATATTACTATTCCCAAAAATATGGCTTTTCACAGCTTTCTTAAAGATCTTTCTACACAAATAGTCAAATAATTCATGTTGACATCTATTGTAAGATATTGTTTCTAATTGAATACATTTTGATTTACCATTATTTGAAATACAACCATCACTAAGGATAACTATGGCTAATAATTTAAGAAGCTCTTTTCTTGAAAATTTATTTAAGTTTTGCATAATTTTAGCTAATTATCTGATTACTTAAATTTTACTGAAGTTCGAATAAACAAAAATGTTTTAAATATAGGACATCCCTTTTAACATTATAGCCCCGTCGTCTAGATTAGCAGCGCTAAAGACAATGGTCAAGGATAACTGTAAAAAGTCCTTAAAGCAGCCTTTGGAGCTGTAGACGGAAGTTTTCATTAGAAAATCCGAATTCAAATCTTCCCGGGGCTAACATTTATAAATTTATGTAATGTAAATATAATCAAGGATAAGTCGGTTATGGCTTACTTATGCCTAGTTTTATTCTAGGTATTATTATGAAAATGGTTAGTGAAATATTAATGACAGCAGATGTTTTGGAACCAGATAGACGAAGGAATAGAGAGCTAGATCAATTTAATCCTGTAAGAATTGGAGAAGAGTTAGATGGGGAGAGTGCTTTAGTAGAAACTTATTTCTCTAGATTTTTTGGACAAATGATGTACAATATTGTATTTTGTGAATATGGTAATGAAGAAAAAGTTAGAGAGCAATTAGAATATGATTTTAGTGATGTAGAATTAAGTAAGATAGTTATCGGTTCTCCATTTCATACTGTTGAATCTATGTTTGCAAAAGACTTTTTAGACACTAGCATTATTAGAGGAGTAGATTATATTCGAAAAAATGAATGGGATTATATTAGAAATACTTTTCGAAAGGAATATAAAGATATTATTGATGAATTTATTACTAAATTTTTAAAATAAAATGGCAAGAATGCATTCAAGAGCAAGAGGAAAATCAGGAAGTAAAAAACCTGTTGAAAAAGGTAAGATTACTTGGTTAAGATATAGTAATGAAGAGATTAATCAATTAATAATTAAAATTGCTAAAACTGGAAAGACACCTAGTCAAATCGGTTTAGTATTAAGAGATGTTTATGGAGTTCCTGATGTTAAAAGAGTTCTAAATAAAAAAATGAATAAAATTCTAGAAGAAAATAAATTATTAGGGGATTTACCTGAAGATTTGGTTGCTTTAATTAGAAAAGATATTAAGATTATGGAACACATGGAAGAAAATAAGAAAGATATGTTTGCAAAAAGAGGTTTAAATTTAACTGAAAGTAAAATTAATAGACTTGTTAAATATTACAAAAAATCTGGAAGATTAGATAAAACTTGGAAATACAATAGAAATAATGCAAAGTTATTAGTTGGTTAAATTTTAATAATAATGGATGAATTAATTAAAAGAGCAGTTGATAAATTTTTAGAATTAAATGAAGATAAACCTATTAGAGTAGTAACTCATAATGATACTGATGGGATTACAAGCGGTTCTATAATGTGTAAAGCTTTAATAAGAGCAGGTAGAAAATTTGTAATTAGCTATGTTAAGCAACTAGATGAGGAAACTTTAAAAGAAATTTCTAAAGAGAAATATGAAACTATTTTATTTACAGATTTAGGTTCTGGATATTTGAAATTAATTAAAAAATTTTTAGTAAATAAATGTGTTTTTATTTTTGATCATCACGAAATTGAAGATGGAGGAGGAGATAATACTAAAGAAATTATACATGTAAATCCTAAATTAATTAATGAGGAAAATTATAGTTTTGCTTCTGGTGCTGGTGTTGTTTATTTGTTTTGTAAATCTTTAAATAAGGAAAATGTTGACTTATCATATTTAGCTTTAATTGGAGCAATTGGTGATATTCAAGATTTGCAAGAAGGGGTAAATAAAATTATTTTAGATGATGCAGTAAGTAATAATAAAATTGAAGTAAAAAGAGGATTAAAGATGTTTGGTTATCAATCTAGGGCAATACACAAAATTTTAGAGTATAGTGATGATCCGTATATTCCTGGAATTTCTGGTAATGAGAATGGAGCTATTAACTTTCTTAATGAAATTGGGATAAAAGTTTTAGATGAGAATGGAAAATATAGAAAGATGAATAGTTTGAATGATGAGGAGATGCAAAAACTTGTTGCTGGAATAATTATTAAACGTTTTAGTGAAGATAAGCCAGAAGATGTTTTAGGAGATTTATATTTGCTTAAAGATGAGGATGAAAATAGTCTTATCAAAGATGCTAGAGAGTTTAGTACTGTTTTGAACTGTTGTGGAAGATTGGATTCTTTTAGTACTGGAATTGGGCTATGCTTTGGAAATAAAAAAATTAGAGAAGAAGCAGAGGAATTGTTAAAGAGTTATAGGTTAGAAATTATTAAAGGTTTGAATTATTTTTATGAAAATAAAGACAGTTTTGTTACTAATGATAATTTTATGATTGTAAATGCCAAAGATAAAATTAGAGATACTTTAATTGGAACTTTAATTGGAATTGTTTCTAGACATAATGAATTTAGAGGGAAAATTTTGATTGGAATGGTTTATAGAGATGATGATATTAAAATAAGTGTTAGGTGTGATAATAATTTAGATGTTGATCTAAGAGAAATTTTGATGAACATTATTGGAGATGAAGGTATTGTAGGTGGTCATAAAATGGCTTGTGGTGGTTTGATTAGTAAAGATAAAGAAGAAATGTTTATGAGTAAAGCTTTAGAAGTGTTGAGTAGTTTAAAATTAGCTTCTTGATAAGCTTTTTAAAGGTTATAGTTTTGATTTTATTAAAGAAATGGCAAAAACACGAAAGATAGAAAAGATAAGTAAGAAGAAGAAAAAGGAGTGGTTTGAGATTTTAGCTAGTAAGGAGTTTAAAGAAGTTTCTATTGGTGAAACTGTTAGTTTTAGTTCTGAAAATTTAATTGGAAGAACTATTTATGCTAATTTAGCTTCTTTGACTAATGATTCTAGAATGCAAAATGTTAGGGCTAAACTGGTTATTAATGAAGTTAAAAATGGAAAAGCTCATACTAAATTTGAAGGTTATGAGATATTACCTGCTTTTATTAAAAGAGTTGTTAAAGTTGGTAAGGATAAAATTGATGATTCTTTTGAGTATAAGACTAAGGATGAACAAAAAGTTGTTTTGAAACCTTTACTTGTTACAAAGAATAAGGTTAATAGAACTGTTACAAATAAATTAAGAATGGGTGTTAGAAAATTATTAAATGAAAATATTTCTAAAATGGAATATGATGAACTTGTTTATAGTTTGATTAGTTATAAAGTTCAGAAAGAATTGAAAAATAGTATGAGAAAGATTTATCCTTTGGACGTTGCAGAGATTAGAGTAATGAAGTTAGTTAAATAAATTTATAGTATTTTACTGGATTTATTTTACCTTGTAGTATTTTGTTTCTTTCTAGAAGAAAAAGATATGGTGGGTAAAAACCAAATTTTCTCCATATCTCTATTTTTGTTAGATGTTTAGGATTTTTGAAACCAATTATTTTAAGGAATTTAAATAAATTTACTTTATTCCATATTTCCATTCTATATCTTGTAGTTCTTTTGTTCGATCTTTTATCTAATGGATTTTCTTTGTATATGTAAATTGGAATATTGAAGTATCTTATTAAGTTATATATTTGGTATGATATTTTCCTGCTTTTCATAACTATTGATATCACAGGTCTTCTATAAATTCTGTTGTGATCTCTTTTAAAACACATTGATGCTTCTGTATCAAAAATTCCTCTTAGAAACCTTCTTTTAATTTTATCATTAGACATTAAAATTTTTTTAGGTATATAATTGTGATCTGATTTTCTACCTGTTTTTACTCCAACCTCTTTGAAGAAGTGTGTAATGGCTTTTGAATGCACTTTAACAAACATTTCATTTTCTCTTTGATGGGAAAATAATAAATTTAAATTAAATGTTTTATGAAAAATATTATTTATATGTTCTTTGTAATATTTGTTATCTTCATATAAATGCCCACTTATATACACACGATTTATTACAGATCTTCCACACTTACCTTGATAGTAAATATGCCCGTCTCCAACAATAACTCCTGCTAACTCTGCTAATTCTGGTGTTAATCTGTTTGGCAAAGTTATCTTTCTTTTTATGTCACTTAGACTAAAATCAAGATTATTATTTAGTTTTACATACATTATTTTTTGCTTTCCTTTTCTATTAATTTATTTATAATTTCGGAAAATGTTTCTCCTTTTTTGCCTATTTCCGTTAACTTTTTATGAACTTCAATATCTATTTTTATAGTTTTCAGATTAGTTTTCATTAGTAATTATTAGTACTTTTTACTATTTAAGTATATCTGTGTTTGAGAACAAGTTTTATAAATAATGTTTTTAAGATAATAATGTGCCTCAGTAGCTCAGTTAGCCAGAGCAGCTGCCTTGTAAGCAGCAGGTCGTCGGCGCAAATCCGGCCTGGGGCTCTCTATTAATTTTATTCTTATGAAAACATTTATCAATTAAATAATAATGCTAAAATTAAGGGTCTATGGTCTAGATGAGCTTTTTTGAAAAACTCAAGACAATAGCTATGACATTACCTTGACGAATAAATTTCAGAATGGTAAGGATCGCAGGTGCAATTCCTGCTAGACCCAATTATTTGATGTACTCATTGATATTTGTGATAATTTTATTATGAAAGCTTTGATTTATCTTGCATAATTTTCTTTTTATTATTTTATTGCTTATTGTAAATAGACGATGTGGTTTTATGAAACTTCTAAAAGGTAAATTTCCAGTTTCAAGGCTGTTCTTTTTTATTTCTATACCTTCTTTTGAAATTTTACTTGTTATAAGACAGCAGATTCTATCTTCTGTAATATTAAGTTCTTTGTTGGATATTACTAAAGCAGGTCTTTGTTTTGATCCAGTAAGATCTGAGTAAGGAAAAGGAATAAGTACAATATCTCTTTGATCATAGATTATTCCATCTTTCATCTTCTTCATTATCCCACTCTTTTTTTAAAATATTTTCAGAAGCAAGCATTGTAAGTATGCTCTCTTTGTCATGATGTTTATCCATTTTATCTAATTCATCAAGTCTTTGTTTGATTATTCTTCTTACGAATTCACTCCATTTAATTTCAGAGTGTTTTTTTAATCTTTTATACACTGAATTTTCTATTGATAAAGTTATATTCGTCATATTTATTTTAAGTGAGCTCACTTATTTAAATGTTCCGGTTTTACTTAGTAACTAAGTAACTAAGTAACTTACTAAGAAATCTTTATATATTAAGAAATATTCTAGAAATGATGAAAAAATACCTTCTTCTTATTGAAGACGAGAATTTATGGAATAGATTTAAAGATAAAATTAAAAAAGACATAAATACAGAGCTCATGGAATTAATAAAAAAGAAGGTTAAAGGAGAAAAATAATGGAAAAAAGAGGTCAAGTTACAATGTTTATTATTATTGGAATTGTAATAGTTGTAGCCTTGGCTGTTATATTTACTTTTAGAGGTTTGATCTTTACACAGGAAGTAGATCAACAAGATAGAGAGCAAGTATTAAATGAAGCTATTAAGCCTGTTAAAGTTCTAGTTGATAGTTGTATTAAAGAGCTAGGGAATAACGCTGTTGAATTAATTGGATTACAAGGTGGATATATTGATGTACCTGAAGATACAGAGCCTGTAAATCCATTAATACCTTTTTCTAGAAGTTTAGATTTTTTTAATAATGGAGTTTTAGAAATTCCATATTGGTTCTATGAGACAGATAATGGAATTCAAGAAATTGAAGTGCCGAAATTAGAGGAAATGGAAACTAGAATTGAAAATTATATTGAAGGTAATATAAATTCTTGTTTAGATAATACCACTTCATTTCAGGAATATGATTTTTCAAGATTTGAAAATACTAATGTGAATGCTGTTATTGGAGATAAGAGTGTTATTATAAAAGTTAAAAGTAAATTAAATGTTAATTATAAGGAATTAGATCAAGAAATAAAAGATTTTAATGTTGTAGTTGAATCTTCTTTAGGAGAATTATATAAAATAGGAAAAGACATTTTTAATGATCAAAATAAAAATTTATTCTTTGAAGATAAAACCTATGATATTATGAGTGTGTATAAAGATGAAATACCTATTGGAGGTGTTGAATTTTCTTGTGGTGTTAAGACTTGGAATTATCAAGATATATACAATGATTTTACAGAAATAATTAGTGCAAATATTCCTCAATTTAAGATTACTGGAACTAATTATGAAGATAGCGATAGATTTTATTTATGGAAAGATGTTTTAAGAAATCAAAATTATAATGATGTTAATGTTAACTTTTTATATTCTAAACAATGGCCAACTTTTTTAGATGTTAATCCTAGAAGTGGTAATATTTTAAGAACTAATAATGCTAACAGTGGAAATAAAAATCCTTTTTTAAGCTTATTATGTATGCAATTTTATAATTTTATTTATGATGCTAAGTATCCTATTTTAATTTCTTTGACTGACGATAGAGGTTATACATTTCAATATCCTATACAGGTAATATTAAAAAATAACCAACCAAGAGAAGCTTTAATTTCTACAGATTATGGAGAAAATATATTAAATGAACAATTTTGTGATAATAGAGTTAATGAAGTTTCAGTTAATGCTAAAGATAAATTTGGTAATAACTTAGAGAATGTAGATATTTCTTATCAATGTGCTAACTTAGTTTGTGATATTGGTAAGACTTTTAACGGAAATTTAAATGAAAAATTCCCTGTATGTGTAAATGGTTTTGTTATTGGAAATAAAGAAGGTTATGCTGAAAGTAAAAGACAAATATCTACAGATTTGGGTAATAATGTTTTCTTGGAAATGAAAGAAATTTTTAATAAGGAAATAAAAGTTTTGAATAACGGTTTTGATTTAAAGAATAATGAAGAAGCATTAGTTACTTTTGAACATGTTGATAATGATTTCTTGAAAACTATTAATTTTCCAGAGTTAAAAAATGTTGAGTTAATTGAAGGAGATTACGAAGTTAGTGTTATGATTGTTAAAGAAGGTGATTTTGTTATTAATGGAGAGAAGAAAACTCAATGTATAAAAGTTCCAAGAGGAAGTATTCTTGGTTTAGCTGGATTTACAAAGAAAGAATGTTTTGATATTGATTTAGATGATTTAAGTTTGGATAGTTTAGTAATTGGAAGAAGTGAGTTTACAATGTTTGCTACTTTATTTGATTTACAAGATGATAATACTTTGATTGTAGATATAGATACTTTTAGTGTTCCGAAAAATTATGATAATTTACAAGAGACATTTTCAAATTTAACATTTGGAAGTTATAATTTTGAAAGATAAAATGGGGAAAAATAAATTACAATTAATATCTGTATTTTTGGTTTTGATTTTGCTAGTGTCAAATATACAAATTTTAGCTGTAGATGGGCAAAGTAGTTTTTCTAATAGAAATTTTCAAGATAGTTCATTAAGAAGGCCAACTATACATGATATAAGTTCTAGTTTCCCGAATCAAAGAATTGAAGATGATTATTCTCCTATTGTAATTAGTGTTGATAACTATGAACCTACTGTTTTGACTGATAATTTATTAGGAGAAGGAAGAGTTGTTCCTGTTTTTGTTAATTTAAAAGGCTATTCTATTGAACCTGGTTTAGAACCGTTATTGAAAAATGGGAGGGTGCATATTAAAAGTGTTAAAAGTAAACCTGACCATGCAAATGCAAGACAATTTATAGCTGGAACGAAATATTTTGCTCCGGAAACTCCTGGTGTAAAAGATATGGGCTTTATTGTTGTTTATTTGAATCCATTAAAAAGAGAACATTTACCTGTTGAAGATTCTAATTTTTTTGTAGATATTCCTAAATCTGAACAAGATGAAATTTTAGAAGGATTAGGTGATAGTTTTGCTAAAATTATTAATATTACTGAGAGAAATAAAGTTTTAGATGAACAAGCAAGGAGTTTAATTTTAAGCAACATAAATGAACCTTGGGTTGAATCATTATCTAGAAAAAAAGCATTGTTAGAAGAATTAACAATTGAAATGGGTGCTGATTTACAATATGATCTTAATTCTGGGTTTGGCATAGGAGAAGAACAATTAGTTTTAGATGAAGAAGATAATAAAGCAACATTTTGGAAAGGTCAAGGTGCAATTGGTTTATCTAACATAGAAGGAAATACAGCTACTTTAAGTGTTTTTGCTGGAAGAGATAGATTAATTCAAAGTAATATTGTTTTAAGAGAAGGTAGAACAAGTGATAGACTAACATTACAAAGAGGATTTGGTTTTACTAATAACCAATTGAGTAATTTTAGAGTTCAAGTTCAAGATATTAGAGATAAGGGAAGTAGGGCTACATTTAATGTAAATGGAAATATAGTTGTTGTAAGTGAAGGGGAGCAATTAGAGTCTGGGAGTTCATGGATTCTTGATGATATTGAGATAGAAAGATTAGAAAATGAAAATGGTGAAAATATTGAAAGACAAAGAGTAATAATAAAAAATACTAGAACCTTAGATAGGAAAGAATTAATTAGAGAAACTATTTTGAATTCTGAAACTGATGGAAGTTTAATCCCACAAGAATTTAGAGATGCTATAGAAGAATATTTTAGACTTACAAATGAATATAATTTAGAACAAGATGCATATACTCAAACTACACA
>CEPZ01014721.1_pt1 | contig 15884 bp, 24 predicted proteins | sample 530461 | NCBI WGS metagenome assembly CEPZ01 (sample SAMEA2620106, study PRJEB7988) | marine metagenome | isolation source: saline water (ENVO:00002010), including | reverse complement strand
GAGCAGTGGGGTAAAGATTCGACATAAGTCGATCCCTTTCGTTGGGAGGGCGAGCCTGATGCTTGCCCTCTCTGATTCCGATTCGATTGTCAAAGACCGGGGGAGCCTCTGAGCCTGACACGGTGTGCCGTTTGGGATGGCTCCCCGGTGTCATCCGACGTCGACACCAGAGGTAGATTGCCAAAAAAACGACCCCGATCACAACCTCGGAGGACAAATATTTTGTGACGCTTGTCACACTAGAATTCAACAAAATGTCAACGCCACCGCATGGTGGTGCTCAGCAAATTTAATGAATCAAATAGGGATTAGGTATCAAAATTTTATAAAGAATAAGACTATGTTCTAGGAATTTTTATTCAATAATAGCACCACAAATTCCCCAAAAAAAGGGGTGTAAGCTCCTCCGAACCAAACGTCGGTTACACCCATCGAAAATTGAAAGTCTCAATAATCTGTCTGGCAAATTTCCCGGCGGGTGGCTGCGTTCAAATAATTGCCTGTAATAAATTGCAGCTCGTAGGGTGGGAATAATCTCTCCAGGAAATTTCCTGGCGCGAGACTACGTTCAAATAAATGACCAATAATAATCCACTTCCTAGGGCGGAATTTGCTGGCGCCCGAAAAACCTGGCCGTCGTGCCCGTGCCCGGGCGCGGAAAAGCCCCGCCGACTTTCGTCGGCGGGGCCGTTCCGTATTGGTCAAGCGTTGTTGGACTTGACGTAGGCAGTCACACGAACACACGCGGCCTTGACTTTCGGCCCCGTCTTCGGGATGTACCCGAAAGCGCTAAGGCCGACCGTCTCTTTTCCGCTTGCCACTATTCGGTAGAGGCTGTGCGTGTTCAGGATGTCCGCACCCTTTGTTCCGGGTGCCTTTCCGTTTTTCGTGTTCCAACCGACTGTCACTCCGGGGATCACTAGTAGTTCTTGCATGATTGCCGGAATGATTAGTTGCCCGATCGGACCATGCCACCCGGTGCGCCCGGACTTAAATGATCCGATTCTCTCTTCTACTGACTTGCCGGGTTTCACCGCGTAGGTGGCAAGGGCATAAATGTCAGGAATATGGAACACCGCGGTCTGCGCACACTTGCCTTCGGCAACGTCCTTCGCCGATGACTTGAGTACGTGTCCCCGCGTCAGTCCCAACACTTGCCGGACGATCATCGCGATACGATTCTCGCCCTCCGTGTGGGGATCGACGTCACGCTCGAGGGCACGTTCGTAGTTGCCCTCCGCGATGGTGGTCCACTGGTTTTTGGTTGGGAATAGATTCGACATAAGTCGATTCCTTTCGTTGTGGGGCGCGTGCGCCCCTTGTGGTTTTTTGCCTTCCCTATTCGATTCTCAAAGATCACTTGTCGCCGGGGGCCGGGCGGAAAGTCCTCTCGCCCGGCGCTAGCGCCCTGAACCCTTCGGGTTCATCGTATCACGTTTCCGCCGTGAACCGACGCGCGCGGCGCGAGACGCGAGCACAGAAAATATGCCGCGCCGCGCGGCGAGCATGACGCGCCAGGAATCGCGCGGGCGATTATGGCACCCGAATAACGCGGCGTGAATAATCCATGTGGGTGGCACAGACTTCTCCGAAAATTTATTCAATTTTGGCAATATTTTGGGCCGGGGTGAGAAAGTGGTACTAGGGGTTACCTTTTTGAGCTGGGTCGGCTTAGAGGGGCGTTCTGAGGCGTCTCAGGGGATTGTGGAGTGTGGTAGTATGTGTCTGTGGATGATGTGGTGTTGCCGGATTCTCGCCGGGTTTTGATATTCGCCAGACCTTTTGCAGACAGCATGGATCATGGCTTGTATGACGTTACTGATCTGATCAAGCGTGTGGTGGTTAAGGTGAAGATGGAGTGTATTGAATGCGATGTCCGTTGGGCGATGTGGCCTGATGTGGAGTGTTGGATATGCGGGCATGTGGGTTATATGGTTTCCCCGAAGGATATGGAAACTTTGCCCCGCCTTATTTCGAGTTTGGCCGACAAGATAGGCGATGATGAGGTATACTATTTGTGATGAACATTTTTTCAACAAGCATTTTTTCAACAAACATTTTTTCACAAAGCATTTTTGTTACAAATATTCTGGCTTACCCACACTGGCCTTGGGGGAAGATCGGTTTGCCCGAAACTTTCGCTGGCACGATGATGGCTTTTGCCGTGGGAATCTTTCTTCACCAAATAACCAATATTTGGGGATGGTATTCATGGTGGATGTTTCTCTTGATTGCCGATGACGACGCCTCAATTGAGAACATTTAACCTAACCCGACTATGTAAATCTGTTACATAAATTTTAAGGTTTCACGGGCAATTAAAAACCTCCGATAATACCGTCGCATCGCATCTCATCGAGGTGCGGTACTCGCTTATCGGAGGTTGTATATATTATATCACATTAAGCTTCAGAAATCAATCATGTTGAGAGGATTCTATGTGCCCTCTCATAAGCCCTTTTAGTTCGGCAACTTCGCCTCGAATTTCAATAATGGAATCTTGCAACTTTCCGATCTGACAGAACAGGTCTCCACGGCCATTCTTTATTCCATAATTCACTCTGCTATTCTTTTGTTGTTTTATATGCGCAATCATAACTGCGCTTGCGTTGACAATAACAATTCCAAGTAAACCAAATAGGTTAAGCGCTTCCATTGTTTACGCTTGAATGCTCCAACCAGTTTGCCAAAGCGTATTTGTAATTTGAAGCAGCGCCTTGTAAATAAGCCTTTTGTTTTGCATTCTTTCGACTAGCCGCATTCCCAGGAGTGTATGTGTAGCATTTACCACTTTCCCCCCATTTGTAACCCGGCTTACCTTTTACTTTGCACGCTTTAATAGGCATTGTATTTATATATTACCATTATTTATATATTGTGTACAACTCTTTTTGGCCCCAACGTCTTACTGGAAATTTAACATTGTAGAACCTAGCGGCGGCCTCTTCGCTTGAATAATATACTTTTGCATAGCATTGTTTTGCTCCTTCATTATACACAGAGCAATTGATATTTCCATCAATAAATACAGCCTTATAATGTTCTGGAGCTGGAGAGTAATGCACTGCGTTTGCAATAATCAACTTGCAATTACAATATGGACACCTTCTAGTTGGATAGGGGAACTTAGGAATGACCCTACCAATAATATATGCGTTGCCAAAATGGTCGGTCGTTCCGATCTCATTTACAACGGTAGGAATCGTTGAAACATCGTCAGTCATTTACTTTGCCCCTTCTTCCAGTCAGGCTTCTTCTTCTTTTTCTTTACGGGGAAGCTGTCCCCCAACTTTGCCCGTAATTGTTGTGGATTTTTAATCCCGCTCATTGTTTCATTCCTGTCGATAGGAACCATAATATTAGAACAATAGCCATAACTAATGCGCCCGTAAATCCCCATACTATTTCAATCATAACGTCCCGTCCTCGTCGCTATCATACTCATCAATGCTCTCGTCGTCCTCTTCGTCGTCAATATAATCAAGCATACCTATATCAAATTCTAAGTTGTGCATTTTTTCTGCGATGTTCTGAAATTCTTTGATCTTGTCATAGCGCATCTTGTCAAGCAGAAATCGTATCATTTCATCAATCTTGTTCGCTGCCTGGTACAGACCCTCTTGTAGAGAGGCCAGTTCTGCCAAGGCTACGTCGTCTCCGACATCCACATCACTTTTAGACATTAACATAAAGTGCGGTATGTATTCCTCCTCAAAAGGCACCAGCCGCACGATTGCAGCAACAGTGTCAAGCTCTAAAAGATTTATATCATCCGCAGGAATTATTCTCATGGACCTCCACCCCCTCATCAGAACAAACTATAATTCGTTCATACTGAGTATCATTTGAGTTAATAATATTATATATGATATTGTTTGATTCTGCATCTTTTCCATTTGTGAAAACAGCCAATACGTCACATAGTTGACTAAATGCTTCAATGTCAGTGTAGTTTGGATGTTTGATTATTAAATCAATATTGTATAACTCCGACATTTGGACTACTCTATCGAAAAATATTTTATTACTTGATAGTAGAAATAATGTACTACTCTCATCTAATCGGTCAAAGAAATTTCTTAAAGTAACAGTCGAATTATAATGTGTCTCAGCAAGACAGAGAATGTTGCGATTGTTTAAACTTAGATCCATGATGACGGATCAATGTAGTTAATGTTAGTCTTCTTTCGCGTGATGACAGCAGCAGTAATCAATGCTGAAATTAGATGATGGGATATTCCCACGCCTAAAATCGCCAAGAGCGGAACGTTCATTCCAGATAAACGTATGCCCAGGTAAGCTGGTAGCATTAATAATGTCATTACTAATACGTATGCTATCCACGCTGATACTGCTTTCATGGAGCGACCCTCCTATTTTCTATAAATGCATTATACGATACAGGCATAATTATACCAAATATTTCTTCAATATGCATAGCGTACTCTCGAATTTCATGTTGCGCAGTACTGCTGTTGCGTAATGAGATGAAGTTCATTAATGATCTTGCGTTTACAGTCCACATGAATTCTGTGTATTGACCCACGGGGAGAACAGATCGTGCCAACTCTTTTGCCGCACCTAAGTCTAATAATGTCTGGTAGGATTCGTAGGCCGCATCATATAGCGCCGCCATCTCTCCTTTGATTTCATCTTTGGTTGAATCTTCTGATATTTCTTCAAAGTTGTAGGATCCTGGCTTTCCAGTCTGGCGACGTATGACAGACATTTCCGGTATGTAGAAATCTATATTTTCTGGTACGTAGTATCTCATGCTCATTTCGTTATATGAAGAAATTCTATGCCTCATCCATTCCCGCGCAACGAATATAGGACATTTAATGTAGAATTTAAATACAGCATGTTCAAATGGAGTTCCATGTTTTTCCCTCATCAAAAAATGTATAAGATGTTCATCTTTACGCTCCATTGCATCTTTATACACTGAGAAGGAAACTCTAGCGGCATTTACAACGCTGAGGTCATCAGCCATGCTGTCTCGTAACTCTACCTTCCCGTGGTCAAGAACTATTCGTTCGAGCGGACTCTCCATGACCAGAGTGTATCAGATTTTCGCACCGTTCGCGGTGCCGATGAGAAATTTCTCGTTTTGACCGCTTCGACCCCCGAGGATGTGGTACTCTGTCTCTGTAAGCGAGCAGGCCAGTTCACAGTAGTTTACTGGTTTTATGGTTATATGAGTATAAAGGTGGTATTATAGGTACATGGAAGTTATCGCTATCATTGAGAATGACAACAGTGATAAATCAATATGCATCCACCCTTGGCAAATTTCTATTACCAAGCTGGACGACTACTATATGGCAGCAACCAAATGTATGGTTTCTAACCAGCCTATAGTTTGTGAAATCAGCAAAGAACAGGTAGAGCAATTAATGCAGAAAGGTGTGGAGTGCATTGACTGGAAGAGCTGAACATAATCTGATATCATACTTGTCAGATCATGGGATAAGTTGGTTTACTCCGTCAGCTAAGTGTTTATACACCACTGAAGTCTCTCTCAGACTCGTTGAATCTCTTAATAAGATGTTAGTTCCTGTTGCATACAACAATCGAACTCCTAAGTATCATATTAACTTCTCCGATCCAGAAGAGTTTCAATACGGGAATGATTGTAATATTGGGTACACCCCGTGGGGGTATACCAAGATTCCTGAGCGGAAGATAGACATCTTGAATGGATGCGACGCTATATGGGCTACCTCAGAGTTTGTTAAAGATGTATATGTTAGAAACGGTGCTCAGCATGATGTTCATGTATTGCCGCATGGTGTATCTTTAGAGTGGAATCTCGTTGACAGAGAAGTCCTTGATCATTTTTACTTTTTATTGGACAGTGGTGGAGATATCTTTTTCGATGTTGTATATAAGACTATTGATGCATTTCTCAAAGCTGATTTGCCATGCAATGTTAAGTTGATTGTAAAGACAACAACGGATATTAATACATCACAAATTCGTGGAGAAGATTGGTACGATAAGCGAGTGATCTTGGTTGACAATTTTTTGCCGTTAGAACAGTATCAACGACTGTACTATAAATCTAATGCATTGCTTTACCCAACCAATGGAGAAGGGTTTGGTCTGATCCCGTATCAGGCTGTAGCGACAGGGATGCCAGCGATAACGACCCATCTGACAGGGTGTGCTGATTATTCTGAGCATACGGTACATTGGGAACACACCTGGGAAGAGGCTCGACCGATTACGAAAGACGGTAGTTCGTTTCCTGAAGAGGATTTGGGGTTCTGGATCGAACCAGACTATGAAGTTCTGCCTGAACTGCTACATGATGTATACGAGAATTATCATCAGTACAGGCAGAAAGCCTCTCATTCGGCAAGAATTATCCGAGCTTCGTCGTCGTGGGATGACATCTGTGATAGGATGATCTCCCTGCTGGAATTGATTGACTGACCTTCTTGAAAAACTTTCAAAAAAGTCTCTGACCAGCACAAACGTATTCGCTGATAAGCCATTGGGGTGGTAGTATTGTATACTCGTCTCTTGCGAAGACCACAACATATAAGGAGGGCATGATGGCTCTAGTTACGCTTCCCGTAACAACGAATGAAAACGCCGTGCCGGCGTTTTTGATTAGAAGGAATGATGATAAAAAAGGATTTGAAGTAGATTACCCGGAGCTGTTTCGAGATAGTGGATTGCAAGGCTATAAAATATTCCTTGATCGTTATACGCTAAAAGCCCCCAAGGGAGAATTGCTTGTCAATGATTTAGTTCTTGCGATAGTTAATCGCGACCCTAGTTGGCCTCAAAAAGAGATCGGCCTGATCGTTGATGTTGTTGAAGAAAATAAAACTGCGATTATTGAGTTAATGGATGGAGAGCACACTACGATTGAGTGGGATCTGATTTCAAAACCACTGGAGTTGCATCCTTATGCGGTCAAGCAACGTGTGGCTAGAGCATTATGTGAACGTGAAGAGCCGCATCTGAAAGATAGTCTCATAGAGGAATTCGAAAGTATATTATTTGATTATTTCATTCCAGGAGGTCGCATTCTCGCCGGGGCGGGTCAGGAGGGGCTGACGCTCCAGAACTGTTTCGTACTTCCGGCGCCAGACGATTCGCGTGGCGGCATCATGGACAGCGTTAAGGAAATGGCAGAAACTCATTCAAGGGGTGGAGGCGTTGGTATCAATTTGTCTAGTCTTCGTCCGCGCTACTCTAGAGTAGTTGGAGTTAATGGCATTAGCTCTGGTGCTGTTTCATGGGGTAAGATGTTTAATCTATCTACTGGCCTGATTGAACAAGGAGGGTCACGCAGGGGCGCTACCATGCTTATGATGGATGTATGGCATCCTGATATTATGGAATTTATCAATGCGAAGCATCAGCCTGGAGAATTTGAAAATAGCAATATGAGCATTTGTATTACTGATGATTTTATGATGGCCCTTGAAGCCGAACGAGATTGGGATCTCGTATTTCCAGATACAACTGATTCCGAATATGACAAACTTTGGGATGGAGATTTAAAGAAGTGGATCGATCTAGGCAAAGAAGTATTTGTTTATGATACGATTCCTGCAATAAAAATTTGGAATGAAATCGTGGCTTCCGCATGGTCTTCCGCCGAACCTGGACTTCACTTCATCGATAGGTCCAATAAGATGAGCAATTCGTGGTACTTTGCAAGGTTGCAAGCAACCAATCCATGCGGTGAACAGCCTCTTGAGGCATATGGTGTATGTACTTTGGGAGCCATCAATCTTGGAAAGTTTATTGATGATACAGGTGATGTAATATTCAAGAAACTTAAAAGCGTCGTGCGGACATCTGTTCGCATGCTTGATAATGTCATCGATGTTAATGAATATCATTTCCCGCAAATTGATGTTAATCATCGCGGGAATCGCAGAATTGGCTTGGGAGTTATGGGCCTTGCCGAAATGCTTGTTCGAATGGGGCTTCGCTACGGCTCCGAGGAAGCAACGATATTTGTCGATGCACTCTTTGAGACTATAGCTGAAGAAGCATACAAAGCATCCATTGAGCTTTCAAAAGAAAAGGGTGCGTTCAAACGATTCGTTGCAGATAAGTATCTGCAGTCTGGATACATGCGTGGGATGAGCGAGGAAATTCGAAATGATATTGAGAAGTATGGAATTAGAAATGTATGCCTACTTACGGTTGCACCAACTGGAACGACAGGAACTATGATCGGAACCAGTACTGGGATTGAGCCGTATTTTGATTGGCAATATACAAGAACGAGCAGACTTGGAGTCCACACTGAGGTGGTGCCGGTTATCAGGGACCTTGATTTAGATCTGGATCAGTTACCAGACTACTGTGTGACCAGTAAGGATCTTGACCCGGAAGATCATATTAATATCCAAGCAGTCGCCCAAAGATGGGTTGACTCTGCAATTAGCAAAACTACCAACTGCCCTGCGGATTATTCATTTAATGAAACCGATCAGTTGTATCGTCTTGCTTATAGCCGCGGGTGCAAAGGAATAACCATCTATAGAGATGGTTCTCGTCATGAGCAAGTGTTGAATTCAGCAAAAGAAGAGACTGAAGCTGAATCTTGTAAAATTGACGACTCTGACTGCATAACCTGCGCTTTGTAACTATGAATAAACCATATTCTCAAGACTATATATGTCATGAGACTGGAGAAATTGAAACACTGGAGTTTACGAGAAGGGAACAAATCCCCGCTTCGTTCAGCTCTGTGTCAGAACTGCATGGAAAATTGGTACATTTTGTTCAATTTGACGACGAAAATTACTAAAAGTTGATGCTTTTTTACGATTTCTGTGGTATCATCATCATATGAGTAGTAATTATGTAAACAGGGGCGGCCTCGCGGTTCCTCAACAGGCGTTTGGGATCTGTGCATGGAAGCTGCCAGACGGTACCTTGCTTATGGATGCCGATAAAAATATCCTGTGCGCCGAGGGTCCTGTTGGAAATTATAAAATTGAGCGCATGGTGGCTGAAGCTGCGGCCTACTGGTCAGATAATGCAGGCGGCAAACCGCATTGGGTCCCGGGGGCACGGAAAGTTTCAGATGACGAGTTGGATCACCAGAAGGGTAGACTCCTTGATGGTTTGATCCCCGACGAATATGAAGAAATATTAGATCCTGCTAAAAGGATGAACGGAGGGTTTTAATGGCAACGCAGTTTGTTGAAGACGACGAGACAGTTGTGGAAATTGATGACGTATCCTATATTGGATTTGATGTCGTTTCTAAAAATGATGATAGATTTAGAAAAGTCGCGGTGTCTTCTCAGTCAACAAAGATGAAACGTCGCGCAGGCCGGCTTATTAAGCAGGGAGAGGGTCGGGATGGTGCGAAGAGCAAGTATGTCGATCCAGAAACACTGGATGGATATGCGTTGTTTGATGTTGTGGTTCCGCCCTATGATCTGAATACACTGGCAGAATTATATGAACAAAGTTCTATTCATTATGCTGCAGTAAATGCAAGAACTATGAATACGGTTGCTCTTGGATATAGATTCGATGACAGCAAGAAAGCCCAACGAAAGTTGGAGAAGTCCCAGGCCGACGAGGCTAAGACGGCTAAAACAAGGGATGACATCGATAGAGTTAAGCGCAGAATGGATGCGATGTTCGATGATTTTAATGAAGATGAAACACTTATAGAAACCATGATCAAAGTTTGGAATGACTATCTTACTGTTGGAAATGGTTATGTGGAGATCGGAAGAAGTAATGACGGAAAGATTGGGTACATAGGGCATGTTCCAGCTGTGCTTGTGCGTGTTAGGCGTAATAAAGATGGGTACATCCAGCTGGCAAACAGCTCGAAGGCAAAGGCTGTTTACTTTAGAAACTTCCAAGATTTAGAAGGGAAGGATCCTGTCAATAACGATGGAGCGCCCAATGAGATAATTCATTTCAAATCATATAGCCCGAATAATACATACTATGGCGTACCGCCGGCGGTTCCTTCTGCGGCTGCAATAGTTGGAGACAAGTTTGCTAAAGAGTATAATATTGATTACTTTGAGAATAAAGCAATTCCAAGATATGCAATCGTATTGAAGGGAGCGAAGTTAAGTCAAAAATCCAAAGAGCAACTTGTAAATTATTTCCGCCAAGAAGTAAAAGGCAAACATCATGGAACATTGATTGTTCCGCTTCCCCCGTCAATGGGGCAAGACTCAGATATTAGATTTGAGAAACTAGAAGCTGGAGTACAGGACTCGTCTTTTGATAAGTATCGTAAGGCGAACAGAGATGAAATCTTGGTCGGCAACAGAGTTCCTGCTCCGAAGGTCGGCGTCTATGACAATGCAAACCTTGCTGTGTCTAGAGATGCCGATAAGACTTTCAAAATTCAAGTCGTCGGTCCAGACCAGGCGATTATAGAAAAGAGATTCAATAGAATCGTTAAAGAGTTTACCGATCTAGTCACGTTTAGATTTGAAACGATTGACCTTATTGATGACGATATTCAATCTCGAATCAACGACAGATACCTCAGAACAGAGGTTATCTCGCCCAATGAGGTTAGGCAGGAACTTGGCCTGCCACAAAGGCACGGGGGGAACGAGATTCTTCCGTTCCCATCAAGAATACGTATGGCTCAACTTGAAATTGATCAAGAAGAGCAATCAAAGGAACCCGGGGCACCGGAAGAAAATGATAATGCTCAGTCAGGCTCGCCAGAAAGGGCTGGCCCGGATCGCGAAGGTGGCCAAACCCCCACAGCGGACACGGGCGAAAGGCGAGAGCGCGGAGAAGCGCAAGATGAATAAAGGAGGACACTATGTCTTATAATGGAATGGAATCTATCGTCTGGTGGGGCACCCCCGACGGGTATCAGGACTCTGATGGAGTAATTCAGATTACGGCTGCTGATGGTGACCATATTTCGATAAATTGTTTATGGGTATGGAATTCACATGCGACGACCGCCGGTACAATACAGTTTGATGGCGGTTCAACTGATCAGCGCAGAATTGCAATACCACCTGGCGGCACTACTTATATTGCTATACCCGGAAACCACCATAGTTTTGAAGTCAAGACTACTGCCGTTAACTGCCGTGTATTCGCGACAGGTTCGTAACACAACTTGCGTTTTTATGCAATAAATAGTATATTCAATACATAGGAGGGCAAACTATGCAAAATGACACATTCAATGTGACTTTCCCTATTGACATGATCAAGCAGGAAGAGCGCATTGTTACTGGTATTGCCACTGCCGATAATATCGATAAATCTGGAGACATCATTGAATTTGATGCGACACTAACCGCCTTTAAGGCGTGGCGTGGGAACATCAGAGAAATGCATGCTCCTATTGCCGTTGGTAAAGCTGTTGACTATGAACCTATCAATCTTGATTTTGAAGGTTCGGATCATAAAGCTATGCAGTTATCTGCGTATATTTCCAAAGGGGCACAGTCCACTTGGGAAAAAATACTTGATGGTACCTTATCGGCATTTTCGGTCGGGGGCAGAATCCTAGAACGGGTCAGGGATGAAGAGTTAACTAAAGAACTTGGACGACCTATTACTCGTATCAAGAAATACGAACTCGGTGAAGTTAGTATTGTAGACAACCCTGCCAATCCGGCAGCAGTTGTTGAATTAATTAAGTCTGATGGTGATGGAACGCTCTATTACGCATTAGAAAATGATCAAAATGACATTGAAAGTAATGAAGATTTGCTAAAGAATGAAAATTATGATAATCTTCAAAATGTGATTGATGAATCAGTTGATACAAACGTCCTTGAGAGTAACTTCTCTGTTGAGGAGAAAGTTTCTCTTCTACGTCGTTTTGTCAATTGGCTCGTTGATGATAAAGATGACGATTTAACTTTCGCATCAGACAACTTCGAAGAGTTGGATAAAGACGACTCTTCCGAAGATTCTGAAGGAGATATGATTGATATGGATATTGAAACCATTAAAGAAGCGTTAGCCGCAGTCGTTGATGAAAAGCTTTCTGTTATGCGAGAGGAAATTACCACTTACATTGACGAGAAGCATGAAGAGATTGCTAAAAACGTTATTGTTGAGGAAGTTGAGGAGGTCACCGTTGAGGAGGCCACCGCAGAAGAATCAACAGAAATTGAAGATGCCGTTGTTGCGTTCCGCCAGGAACTTGACGAGGCATTAAGTACTATTGAGGAACAGAAAACTGCTCTTTCCGAGGCTTCGGCCAAGATTGAGGATCTGGAATCTTCAGGTGCAATGAAGAAGAGTGTCGAGAGCGACGACGAACTGGAAGAGGAAGAAGTTGTTATTGAAAAGTCTGAAGAGACTTTTTGGACAAACGCTTATCTCCCCCGAGAGCTCATTAAGTCTCTAGGCTACGATTCGTAAATATAGGAGGAAATAATGAGTACACAAGAAGAAATTCTTGCAAAGGCAAATGAAGTCACCACAAGCGTCGTTGGCGCTGCCAGTGGTGGTATCCTCAAGCCTGCTCAGGCTAATCGGTTTATCGACTTTGTAGTCGATCAGTCTACGCTCCTCCAGAGTTCGCGCGTTGTTCGCATGCGCTCTGATCAGATGGAGATCGACAAGCTGTCGGTTGGTACTCGCATTATGGCGAAGGCCACTGAAGCTTCCGACACTGGCGCAAATGCTGCCGTTACCTTTACCAAGGTGAACTTGACTACTGTTAAACTTCGCTTGGATTGGGAAGTCAGCACTGAGTCCCTTGAGGATAATATTGCGGGAGATTCCCTTGAGGATCATCTCGCGCAGGTCATGGCTCGCCAGACTGCAAATGACCTTGATGACTTGCTCATCAATGGTGATACTACGGACAGCAATGCCCTACTCAAGAGTCTTGACGGTTACATTAAGTTGGCCACAGCAAGCGGTTATGTTCTAGATGCAGAGGGCGGCACGCCGATCTCTCGTTCAGTGTATGATCGTGCGCTTCGCAAGATGCCAAGCAAGTACCTTCAGCGTAGGCCGGAACTTCGGTTCTTTGCAGGCCCGCAGTTGGTGCAGGACACGATCTACCATTTGGGAGATCCGTCTGTTAAGGTTGACGGGGATGTCGCTTCTGGCGGTTCACCTGTCAACTCTAATATTGGTGGACGATACTTTGACGGCGCAGGCGGTGCCAATGGTGGCCCTGGTGATACAGGGTTGCGCCCATTTGGCATTCCGGTTCTTGAGGTTCCCCTCATGCCGGAAACTGTTGCTGGTGATTATGGTGGGGCCGCAGGTAGCCACGCTTACCTGTTGCTTACCTTCCCGAATAACCACATCGTGGGTATTCAGAGGGAAATCACTGTGTATCGGGAGTTCAAGCCGAAGAAAGATACAATTGAGTATACTCAATTCATTCGTTGCGCTTCGAACATTGAGAATGGCGACGCTTATGTTCTTACCAAGAACGTTAAGCGTAGAGCTGCTTAATAAAAATCTAGCACACTATGAGGTCGATGGGGCAGTGGTAACGCTGCCCCATTGCCTCGTTTGGTATTGGTATTAATAAAGGAGGTGTGATATTATTACATCATGGCTGATAATAAAGTAGTTACTTCTAAATCCATTAAGGAAGCAGAAGTCGAAGGACCAGATGATGCCGCCGCAGAGGCTGCGCCAGCAAAAAAGGCGCCCGCCAAGAAAAAGGCCGCATCTTCTAAAGAAACAGAAATTTTAGTTAAGATGGTTATGGGAAGAGGGTATGCGACCGGAGGTCACGATTTCACTCTCGAACATCCATTTAAGGCTTTGCCCAAAGAGCAAGCGCTGATATTAATTGGCACAGGATCTTTTGCGCGAGCCACGGATAAAGAGCTTAAAGCTTTTTATAAGGAGTAAATATGGCTGACGAAGAAACAACAGAAGAAATTGAAGAAGTTGAAGTCGCTGAGATATCTAAAGTGCCTTGGCGTAAAAAGGAGACTCCTGTCGTTAAAGAAACTCCTGCTGTCAAACCAAGTGGGAACGTTATTGTTAAATATGTGCGTGGAGGTTCATACGCGATAGAAGGTCATTACTATGACCAGAAAAATCCATATGAATCGGTGACCAGGCATTTTGCGAACATTCTGATTGCAACTGGAGCCTTCGTTGAAGCCACAGAGTCTGAATATCAGGCTCATAATAGGAATAAAAAATAGGAGGAAATAATGGCTGCAATCAGTGATTATTTAGAAAATAAGCTTCTTGACCATGTTATGCGGAATACCGCATATTCCAGCCCCAGTGACGTATACTTGGCGTTGTTCACAAGCAACCCAACGGATGCGGGTACAGGCACCCAGGTATCTGGAGGCTCGTATGCAAGGCAGGCGATTATTTGCGGTGCTTCGTCTAGCGGGACCATCTCGAATTCGGCAGAGATAAGTTTCACCTCGATGCCTGCAGTGACAGTTACGCATATTGGAGTGTACGATGCTTCTACGAGTGGAAATCTTCTTTTCCACGGCGCGCTAAGTTCTAGCAAATCCGTCGATGCCGGGGACACGTTCAAGATCGCTGTTGGTGATTTAGATATTTCGCTCGATTAAGCCGGAAGGAATGTCTGATGGCTATAAAGAGACGAGAGTTTATAGGAGGAGCTACAGAGACTTCGTTGTCTAGTGGGATTAATTCCACAGCGACAACTATATCTGTGGCTGACGGATCTGGCTTCCCGACGGGAGGCGATTTTCCATTTGTAATTGTAGTTGACCGCGGAGAAAGCGATGAGGAGAAAGTTCTCATCGCATCAAGGTCAAGCAATACTTTAACAGTTGCAACAAACTATGGCGGCGTAGTTTCAGGTAGAGCATTTGATGACACCAGTGGTGCTTCACATGACTCTGGATCGAAAGTCGCCCATGTCTTAGATGCCACCACAATGACGGATCTATCCCAGTCGTCTTATGACACTGAGGTGCTATACTGGATGGGGGGTACGTAAATGGCACAGTTAACCGCTAAGAACCTGTACAGGGGGCAACCAGGAACATCTATTGCTACCTTGTATACGGTAACGAATACAACTGATTACCATACTATTGTAAAGAATATAATTATCTGCAATACGACAGATACCGCTGCAACTTTAGATATGTATACCGTTGCGTCCGCTGGAACCGCTGCAGCAGCGAACCAAATCTTTTCAGATTTTACGGTTGAAGGGGACGAAACGGTCAGCATCGATCTTTCCCTTGTCTTGGCACAGAATGAAACATTGCAAGCACTACAAGGAACCTCTGCCGCTCTTACGCTGACCGTAAGCGGGGTAGAGCACACGACCTAATGACGATCAAGAGGTACCCGGCAGCATCAGTTTCAGCATCAACTGTAGCTTCCCTGGTTACCAATGTTACGAGTGGAGCTCCGACCACTCCAGCGTCAGAAGGTGCAATCGCAATAGATACCACAAACGATGCTATCTATATTCGTTCCGGCAATGCCTGGGTTGAGATTGATACAACCGCATCTGCCGTTGTTCAAGATGGTGCCCCGGCCAGCCCTGCCAATGGTGACATTTGGTATGAATCCGATACGGGACGTACTTTGGTCTATTATGCTGACGGATCTTCAAACCAATGGGTTGAAGTTGGTGTTGCTTCCGCTGCCGGCGTATCCGGTATTGACGGGAAGGTCCAGTTCGCAGAAGGCAACACGTTTGCGTCGGACACACTTTTACATTGGGACAATACGAATAATCGTCTTGGCGTAGGCACCGCCAGCCCGTCCACCACTCTCCATATTGGAGGGGACTTGACTGTGGATGGTACAACTACAACAATTAACTCTACAACATTAACGGTTGACGACAAGAACATTGAATTAGGTTCTGTTGCCACACCGTCAGATACCACCGCAGATGGCGGGGGTATTACTTTAAAGGGTGCCACAGATAAAACAATCTTGTGGGAAAA
>CEPZ01006531.1_pt1 | contig 15942 bp, 7 predicted proteins | sample 530461 | NCBI WGS metagenome assembly CEPZ01 (sample SAMEA2620106, study PRJEB7988) | marine metagenome | isolation source: saline water (ENVO:00002010), including | reverse complement strand
ATGCAACGAGAGCAGACCCCCTGAATCGGGTTTCAAGAAGGTATATAATATCTTCCACCGCTGCCTCTTCCATACCGGTATGGTCAAATGGCTGGATCGAGATATACACCGATTGAGCTTCCAATAATCCGCAAACAGACAGGCTGAATACCAAGCCCAGCAGCAGAGTGTATCTACTGGACTTCACTGGCAGTTTACTTCTTCCACTATGTGATCCACAAAACCGCCGCCGCAGCGGACAGCGCCAAGGCATTCCACACCTTTTTCGCTCATGCGGTACACATCACTTTCAATATTGCTGATATCTTGCTGGATTTTTTCAAGCAGTTCGTTTGTGCTGCTTTTTTCACCAGCCCCGGTGAATACCACCACACAAAACGATACTGTCATCCCTGTGATCAGGCCTTTGATATAGTTTTTCATTATTTTCCCTCAATTCTCATAGCGAATTATGTGAAAAAAAGAAATGAATCTCAAGGGAAATTATAGGGTTGTAAATGAAAAACCCTGCTGCTGCAGGGTTTTTCATTGATTGAGATGTTTTGTTATACCTTTTCCCGGCTCAGGACTTTCCCATTGTTGTAGGTCACTGTTTCAACATGATCACCGTCATCATCATACATCATCCATATCCCGTCACGCTGTCCCATTTTTAAGATACCTTCTTCCTTCACAAAACCATTATTGTGGTAGGTCACAAACGAATCAATGATCCTGGTACTGTTCTGGTCAACAATTTTGCCCTGGTAATAATTTGTTTTGCGCAGCAGTTTCCCGCGTTTACCGTATAAGCGCCATTCACCATTTCTTACGGTGCCCTTCAGCATGCCCTGCTCCTTTATCCGGCCATTATTGTGGTAGGATGTGTAGGATTTGACCATATTTGGATTTTGGGTAAATAATACCTGACCCTTCTCGTATATAGTAATGGCTGTAATATTCCCGCGATCATCGTATTCCCGCCACTCTCCGGTTTTTTTGTTTTTCTCAAAATTCCCTTTTTCCTTGACCCGGCCATTGTCGTGGAAGGTCAAATAAGCGCCTTCCTGCAATTTTTCCAACGTATCTTTTTTCGATGAGCCTTCATCCCGAATGATTTTCCCATTGGCGTAGGTAACCGATTTGACCAGTTTGCCCCTGCTGCTGTATAGTTTCCAAACACCGTCCTTCTGTCCATCTTTAATGAACCCTTGTGCCTTTATACGGCCGTTATCATGATATTCAGCCACTTTTTCTATTTGCTGCGGCCGGTCTTGACGAATGATTTTGCCCTGGTCATATACAGTAATTATCTCTAATTCTCCCCGGTTATCATAGAGCTTCCATTCACCGTCCCTTTTGCTGTTTCTGGTTATACCCTGTTCCTTAATGCGCCCGTTGTCGTGATAGGTCGCAAAATCCTTGACCTGCTCCGGAGCAGCGGTGGTAACCACTTTTCCCTTCTTATAGGTAACAGTCTGTACCAGTTTTCCTCTTTCGCTGTAGACCTGCCACACTCCCTCTTTACGACCGGCGATATATTCACCTTTTTCCTTGACCCGGCCATTATCATGATAGGTGACTATCGGTCCTTCCTTAAGAGCCATTTTTTTACGTCGCTCTTCCTGCGCTGCCAGGTTTTTCAGATACGTACGAATAGATTCCTCATTCACGTCTACATTCACATTTTCGCTGGCACTGAACTCACGGACCACATTTTCACGATACACCTTAGCAAATAAATTTTCCTGCTCTACACTTAGCATCAGTTGAACCGCATCTAATCCTTGGTTGATTTCCTCAATATAGAGGCGGTAATGCTTCAATTTGGAATTCATACGCACCTTGCGGTTGCGCTTTCTAGCCTCCAGTTGAAAACTGTTGCTAAAATCCTTACGCTGCTTTTCACTGAAATTCACTTCAGCACGGCCAAAACTCTTTTCAATGAGGGATACATATAGATCCAGGAGTTCATCCTCTGCCATATGCACCTGGGAATAGTCTGCCCGCAGGGATCGAGCCAGGCGCACATATTGAACCTCCTGCAGCACCTTCGGAAGACGGCGGGTAACATAAACAAATCGCCGCTGCAGTGTATTGCTGTACCGAAATGCAGTCCCATAAGGAAGCGTATTGGATTGCGCCACTTCCAGCCGATTGATGTGGTTATCCATCTGAGACACTCGGAGCAGGTCCATATCTGAGTCTGCCCGAACAACTCCTTTGGAGTCGATTAAGGTCACGCGTACATCCGCGGACTGAGCATAAGAAGCTGCTGAAGACTGTAAACCACTCGTGGACAGGCTGCGCAGGTATGTGATAAAGGTATCGATCTCCCGCTTCAGGGTGCCCGCTATTTCCTGACTCTTTGCTTCCAATTTATCGGTGTAAGATCGAATGATCTCTTCATTACCCTCAATATCCGCTCCATAACCGCGCTCCGCAAACTGACCTTTCAGCCCCTTTGTATAGTTGTTTAAGAATGCGGATTGATTACTTTTCTCCAGATTTACCTTGCCGGCTGCAAGCGCTGTTATCACCTCTTGTTCATAAACCCGAAGGGCCCGCTGTTCCCGGATTTCATCCAGGGGCTTGGAAAAACGTACATAAATGCGCCTGTCATCATCATTTTTATCAACGGCATGGGCAACATATAACAACTTCTTTTGCAGGGTTTCACTGTGACGTACTGCAACCCCATATTCGGAGATTTTCGCTGCCAAGATCTCCGGCCGGGTGTCATGTTTGTCCATGGCCTCAACCCCATCCTGATTCAGGTGTGAGTCTGCCAGAACAGTCCCATCTCGATCTATAAGTGTGATCCGGGATTCTGATGTAGCCCGATATAATTGTACCCCGCTTTGCAGGGTTCCTTCTTCATTATCCATATGAAAAATAAAATTTTGGATTTCATTTTTCAGGAAAGCAGCCTCTTCTTCCATATGTATAGCTTCAATCTCAGAATAGGTTTCTTCGATCTGGGCCTGAAAATTTTCAAGGAATTCATCCTGCTGCTGATCAGAAAATTCTATTCCTTCTTTCTCCAGCGCTTTACCGACCTGGCTCAGATAAAGGTCCTGAAAATCAGCCCTGGTTATTCCGGGGCTTAAGACAGATTTCACCGAATTGGCCGGAAACAGGATCTCCAGTTCCGTCCATACTGCTGTTGGTACACCTTTAATGGCTGCCGGGTGGAAATCAGTGTTCTTTACAGCTCGAACCGCTGCCTGATCCAAGGCTACAATTGCGCTGCTTTTGATCACATTGGCCTCTTGGACCTGTCCCTCTCGATCCACCTGGAACTGGATGGTAACAAAGGTCCCTTCATGAATCACATCAACGACTGGGACAATACGCGATTTGGGCCTGGGTGGTGTATCGTATTTCGTGTGCACTGCCTTGGCCAGTGCTTTTGGACGTACCATTTCTCGTTTTTTGGATCCAGTATTTTTCCCATTATTCAGGTCCACATCTTCAGTGATTTGCCCCATATCGTAGGTAGTCTTCCGAATTTCTTTCCCGGATGTACTATAAAAGGACCAGACACCGTTTCGTTTGCGACCTTTCATAAACCCCTGTTCCTTTATACGACCGTTATCGTGGTAGCGTACCACCATTTCATGCTCAGGCGGGGTGGTATGCTTGATCACTTCATTATGGTCATTAACCACACTCGTATCATAACTCATTACGGTCTGCCTGACCAGGTCCCGGAGCGTATCCTGGACTACCAGGGTATCAAAGGTTATGATACGGAGCGTATCATACGTCACAGAACGATATTTCATTTCTTCTCTCGGACCGATAAAGTTGGGATTGCTGGGCTGCCGTAAAATGCTTTTTACCGTGGCGGATGAATAAATCCTCTGGAATTTTTTATATTCATCTTTGGCCCGGTTCCAATCACCATCAGCAGCATAAAGCGCCTCATTGATCCAGCTCTGGGCCCGTTTGTCACCGGCATTGCGGGCCTGGATGGCATCGTCCATGGTTTTCCAGACCGGAAACTGGGTTTGTTGGCCGTCGATCATTTCAGGTTTAAAGTTGGTAGCATAGGTATGTATGGTGACAGTGTCATTATTCACCACTGTGGTTGTATCATAAACCACCATGGTATCATAGGCAAATACCCACATAGAATCCCGTATAAAGGTGGTGTCGTAGGCAAATACCCAGGAGGTATCATATACGCTAGTGGTGTCGTAGGCAAATACCCAGAGGGTATCCCTTACATATGTAGTATCATAAGTAAAAATAAAAAGGCTATCATAAACAACCGTGGTATCATAATTAGTCTGCTCCACGTTTACAAAGGTCGTGTCAAATGTATTCACAAATGAAGTGTCATAAACCACAACAGTGTCAAAGTTGGTCTGTACAATGGTGGTAGTGTCGTAATTATATACATATAGACTATCATAAAAGACTGCTGTATCATAAACTGTCGTGGTAGCGTTAGTGTAAATAAACGTAGTATCAAATACGGTAGTGGTGTCATAGACTATGGTAGAATCATAATTGAATACGAATACCGAATCGGCCTTTTTCTGAGTAAGATGATAAAGCAGATCGATCTGTTCCTGCATCTTCGATATCTGGTAGTTATAATCTTCCTGCATTGTGGCCATTTGAGAATCATAGTCCTCCCTAAGGCCTTCCATTTGCTGATGATGCTTTTTAGAAGTTTTATTTAACTTGGCTTGGATCCGTTTCTGGATCTTTTCCATCTCCAATTTTGTTTTTTTTACCTGATCTTTCTCAGGCGTTTCCGGGGCTGTGATCATCGTCCCCCATTGGGTTCGATACACTTTCCTTTTTTTACTGCCGCCGCTCTGAGCCAGTAAAACTGTACACAAAGCAAGGACAGCGATGATTCTTATTTTTCGCATAGTAATGAAAAATACAATTCTATTATAATGCAATCAATACATTTTTTATTTAATAGATAACTCTATATCTATAAATATTAGAATTTATAGTATTAATTTACAAATATAGTATAGCTATAATATTCAATATTTTTCGATATATTTTCTTTATTTAAAGTAATACTTTAATATTGAATTCTATTATTTATATTTGTCATTAAAGTAAAATAGTGGATACCATCAAGGGACCTGTAGAGTGTTAACTACTTTAATACCACGCAATTATTAATAAACTCAAAACACTAAAAATAAATAGATTTTTAATACATAACGAAAAATATTCTCGCCAATCTGATTACTTGATATAAGTGATTCTCTGATTGAATTCTTTTTCTTCCGTCTGCAGCCTTAGTATATATACACCAGAAGCAACCTTATCTGGTATCCACCTGGAGTGGTATCTCCCTGGTTTAAAACTTTTACTTATCAGTTTTTTTACCAGCCGCCCGCGCAAATCATATACCAACAAACTTACATCACTGGATTTTGGGACATCATACCGTATCACCGCTGTCGGATTGAAGGGATTGGGAAACACCGGATACAACTTAAAATTCTTTGGTACTCCAGAATCTGTATCTTGTGCCATAGTTGAATAGTGTATGACCAATGTGAGCCTGGGTTCCCCCAAAACAGGATAGGATCCGATTGCACCATCCGGTACGGCAGAAAAACTGCCCTTACTTTCTGTAACAATTGTAATTCCTTGTGATGTGTGGAGATCATACTCTGCCCCATTAACATTGTCAATTAAAGTCATGAAAACTAGATCAGGAACATGTTCGAGCCCGAAGGTCAGACTAACTTCATAAGCTTCCGTTACAAAGTTATTAGCCGTATCCAGATTCAATGTCAGTATATCAAGGGGTACCATCAAAACACTGTCAATACTTAATGGCAGGTTATTTATTTTATATGGCTTGTTTTCAATAATACTCATCATTGCAATTCGCGAGGTGGCTTGTAAAGGCAATAATTTTTCTGCATCTCCATTATCGCGATACACTTCAGCATCAGCAGCAAAAGTCATATAGGCGGTGGAGACCTGTTCTCCCATGGTCGCAGTAATTAACACATAACCGCTGCTGTCAGCGTCTATTATTCGACCTAGAAATGTACCGGCAGAAGTTGCTATATCCGCTGCCTGGATAGTAAGACTGCCTATCCCTCCGCTGGCCTGGACCCAGAACCCTTGAAACGGTGCTATTAAACCATTCGTCAGATCGCCGGCCGATCCGTTATAGGTTTTCCAGTCAGAGGTCGCATCATCCCATACAGAGACAACAGATGAAAGATTTGTTTTTGATATATCATCCCAGTCTATGGTTTTAGTATAGGGATTTCCTGCAAGGTAGTAACTATTCTGTGGAATATTGCTAATAGTTACGTCTGCTGTGGTGTGGGCCCCTGATACATAAAGGTCTATAGGTAGGTCGCTATCGCTGTCAAAATCAATATCATCGAATACATATACCAAAAACCCCTGACCAGCTGTTAGAGATTGTGATGAAATATTTGACACAGCCGACCAACTCTGGCCCGCAAGGTCTAATAGCCATACATTCGCAGTCCCATCTGTCACATCCCCTCCAGTCATACCCTGGATCCAGAGTTCATCCAATAAATCATTCATGATTGTTCCAGATACAGGGCTGCTCATCATCCTGAAACCTGAGTTCCCACTGATAGTAGCACCATGTATCGGGATCCAGCTGCTACCGAATGTAGTACTTACATTCCAGCCGTGACCCGCGGTCCAATCTGTATTTCCATCTTCATAGGCACCAATGTCCGGGCCACTACCGTTATTGGTATACTGGTCTGTGATTCCTGCAACAGTAATACCTGCATCAATGAGAGCCGACCCTGAACCTGGTGAGAAATTATTATTAGACGTGTCTGTCAATATACTATTAAGTGTCACACTCTCATTATATCCATTCCAATTATTTGTATAAGTACCAAAATCGATGGCAACATTATTAGTGCGGTGGTTGGCAATCTTGTCCGCAGCATTGTTCCTTACTATACTAGAGGAATGGTCTCCATCATTGACCTGTAAAACAATTATATCATTCCTGCTTCCAGAATTAAGTACGGTATTATTATATATCTTATGATTATCTCCTTTCGCCATTATTCCCCCAGCTTCACAGTTCCAGGCCACATTGTGGTTCATCGTTCCATTCGTTCCATCTGCTGTACCGCTATGGTCGAAACGTGCTCCATACTTTTCAGTATCATGGAGCCAATTATATCTGCAAATGGCACCATCCTGTTCTGATTCGGCGATTTGGACCATCGAACCATCACTTTGTAAATGACCTGTATCAGAAAGATCATTATATTCAACTAGAGGTGCATCTCCAAGCCATAAAGTAGCTGAAGCACCCGTCCTATGAACTGTATTATAACTAAAGATATTGTCACTTCCATTCATTCTAATTGTAACCATGAGTCCGGTATTATCTGCTACAGAATAATCAATATGATGAAAGTATGAACTATCTATTCTATTATCACCACCCCACATTTCGAGTGCGATTCCATCTGTATTTCGGAAAGCAGATCTTCTGATGATACTATTCGAACTATTTGATGTAAAAATAGTCATTTCTGGTGCAGTGTCAACCACTCTGAGCATGCGTTTTGAACAGCTTGGATACATGAAGTTACATCCATATACTAAACAATTATCACCATTTGAAAAATAGACCGTGGTACCAAAGAACTCTAGATTCTTTATGTGGATATATTCTGATGCAGTTATGGAAAATGCATAGGATTGTACCTTCCCTCTAAAATCTAGTTTATTTGGATCAACACCATTATTAGCATAGTAATACAGGGAATCTGCATTATTGTAGGTATCATACCACCATTCTCCAGCCTGATCTAAAAACTCGCGACGACCTTCAAAGTAATAATAGTGATGCTTGGTTTTCCAACTTGGAACCGTTGCGTAGTTAAAAGTATTACCTGAATGACTTGTGACCAACCTGGACCATGTCTTAAATGAACCAACATTCAATATAGCTATGGCCTGCTTATTTGTCTCATCAAGATCAAAGCCAGCGGCATTTAGATCGATCGTCGTACCTGCAGAATTCGTGTAGGGGTCATCGATCAACGTACCATTTGAATATGCATTCTCATCATCATCGATCGTACCCTTTGCCCAGTAATTATCATTATCCCAGATGGTGTTATCGCTGAATTTGGCGTTGGGCCAGCGGGCCATGACCTGTTCTTCCCAATCTAAAAATAACTGCCAAATATCAGATGATAATTTTGTTCTCCAAATATTGGATGAGCCTACTTGTGTCCATGTCGACGTTATCGGTATGGTACCATCCATTATGACACGCTCATTATTATAATTCGTAAAAATGATCTCAGAACCTGATGACCCATCTAGATTACTAATAGTGATCGTTTCATGGTAACGCCCTTGGCGGATATAACAATTATCTCCTGCAGACATGACACTGGCAGCCTTGGCAATGGTTTTATATGGAGTTGTTAAAGATGTGCCGTTATTACTATCATTGCCGTACGAAGTGGCTACATAATAATTTGTAGCGCTTACTTCCGATAAGAAAAAAATTAACCAGATCAAACGCAAAATAATCAATAAAGTCCTACTTAATCCGATTTCGCAGTCTCCTGTAAGTCAATATTCCTAAAACTCCGATTGGTGCCTGCTATGGTGTATCTGGGAAAGGAATACCCTGTGCTAAGATCAATGAATAAAAAGGGCAAAGAAGATATAATATCCTGCAGTATAAATTTTTCATCCTACCCTTAATTTCTAAACCAGCTAAGCTCGAGAAATATTCTCACGCATATATATTCGCTGAAGGATAATTTTATTTAAGCAATATCATTTTTTAAGTCTTTGAACTACTGACTAATAATAAAGATTAAAAATTGCCGCGATATTTAAGTCCGAACCATGTGTTTTTATCTGGTAGCCATCCCCCTTGAATATCGCCAGTAGTATTATATCTCGTGATGGTGAATGCCAAGTTATCATAAATATTTAAGTTTAAAGTTGTAACAGTATTAAGCGAAGAAATCAATTGGAAGGATATTTCATAAAAAGGAACGTCACTAATATTGATAAAATCAAAATATTTCACCCTTTCAAGTAATTCTGGCTTCTGGCCAATATTGCCAAGAATATCAAAACGAAAGAATAAACCCCAGTAGCGGCTAAATGAACGACCCTCATCAATATCAATTACTTTTGATCCCGACTGGTAAAAGGTACGATCGTATAGCCCTTCTTCACCCCTACTTCTATGGGCAACTTTCAAGTAGTGCAATCCTGGAGTTGCTGTCATTTTAGCAAAAAATGGCAATTGTAGAGGGACCTCTACCGTGGTAGCCATCAAGGCATACATATCCAGGATATTTATGTAACGATCTTCTTTCTTCATTGTATCTGTATTGAAAAAATTCGTGTTTTTAATAGGGCTCCCAATAGTCTTAGGATAAAACGAGAAACCCATTAAAGCATGGAAGTCGGTTCGCGTTGAATACATATTATCAATATTGATTTTACTATAAAGGCCTGGGTAATCGGAGCTCAGATACTTTGGATCATCCAACTTCCCTAGCGAGCCTAGGCTGAACCCGACTGGCAGGCGAAAGCCAAATTCTGAATTTCGGGTGGCCACACCAAGTTCTGTAGATCCTGCGGTGACACCTGGTAATCCAATCAATTCATTGCCGACAGACATATTTGCGGCATATTGGATCAGGTTGGACCGCATGGAAAATCCCTGCAAGGACATCATAAAATTATTTGGATGCCATACAGCAAATTTGGAACTGTAGCCTGACAAAAGTCTTTCACTTTCGCTTTTAAAGAAAACGACCTCAGACTCACTATTGAGATACTGATTCTTTTCTATGAGCACCTGCTGAATATCCTGGCTTAAAACCCAGTCAACTCTTTCTCGGTTAATAATTGTATAATTAACACCATTACCATACCAAATCTGATGAATCTGTTCTGTATTCCCCTTTTCCTGCACAATAATAATCTGATCACTTGGGCGCATTTGCCTAATAATCTCATCCTCACCATCTTCAATGGATGAAGTACCATCATCATCTGCCCCGGCTGCAAAACGTAGTCTTATATAATCATCGATAGCATCTTCCATCAAGATATGATATGGCATATGATCTACGGTCCAGGCAATATATTTCCTGCTATCAAGGCTCTCGATAGATTTTTCTACCTCGTCCGTAATAGTTATCGATGCTGATCCTTCAACAAATAGGTTTTTATCCTTGGAATCTGTTGCCCGAAAATTGACATGGTAGGTGTTATCTCCATTTGCATCTTTGGGTGATTCATAATCAGGTTCCCTGAGAAACGCCAATTCTCCACTACGAAGAATCTTAAAACGTCCTTTGTCATCGCCGCCAATAACCTTATACTTAACATAATCTTGATCAATATCCGGATCTTCTGCCATCAATTTGGCAACTATTTTTTCATTCTCCTCTGGATGAGAAATTGTCATCTCAGGAGCTTCTATAAATCTCGGTGCTTCATTCACATCAATTATATTTACTACAATTTCACTGGTAACCTTTTTATCACTTTTATCCTTACTCGTTACCATTAGTTTATAACTAGTCCGCAATTCATAATCGAAACTTATATTGGAATAAATGGATCTATCCTTGATTTCAAAATATGCGTTATCATTTTCTCCTTCATCAGAGAAAGAATAGTTAAAAGAATCATCTAAATCAGGATCTGTCGTGGATAATTCTCCTATAAGGGCCACGTCAGCCTCATTCTCAGCTACACTGTTGTTACCCAGATCTACAGAAACTGGCACATCATTCATTGGAACAATAGTGATCTTAATTTTAGCTGTATCAGAAGAAAATCCATCATCGATTGAATACTGGAATTCATCAGTACCACTTACATTTGCATTGGGAATAAACGATATATTAAACCCCTGCAGTTCTGCGGTACCGAGACTAGGTTTGGATAGTATAATCAAATCTAGGTTATCACGACTGTCTAACTTGTCATTTTTCAGTACATCAATGATCTTAGCTTCATCCTCTTTAAGCATGATATTATCATTCACCGCCTGGACATTTTCAGCCCGCCCTGCAGTTATGAATAAAACAAAGGCACAAGCAATTATAAAATAGGAACGAATATGTTCAATCATTTAATGCACCCTACCTTAAAATTGGATCGCCATATAGGGAGCGAAAAGCAATATACCACCTTTACCTCCCGGATACCATGTCCAGGTTTTATCTGGAAATTCCTTATCGGACCGAAACTCAATACCGCTTCCCCGAGGATAAAGAACACAGTCCACACCCAGGTTGACCCTTTTCCATACATTATGTTCTAGCCCAAAACCAAGAGACTTAAACCCGCTTCCCGATGAATTAAACTGGAAATAGGATTTGCTTTTTTTATTATCCGTTACTCCTTCCACTTTTACAAAAAATCCTAATGCTTCTGCCCCGTTAATTCTGTCCGTTATGGAAAAAATATCTACATCATCGACTACATCAGGATTAGACAAATCTATGCGTCCATGAATAAACTGAGTAAAAGAGAGACCAGCTTTTAGCCTTAAAGAAGCAAATGGCTGGCTAACCTTGATTTCTCTTCCTCTTCCCGATCTTTCTCGAATAACAGCGTTCGCGATACGTATTAATTTTTGATCTTCTTCACTAAGCGACTGCAGGGAGAGAGAACCAACCTTTTTACCATCCCAAACCAATTTCTTCAGAAATTTCTGATCACTGTCACTCAGATCAGCAATCTTTAATTTTACTGGTTTCTTATCCTTCTTCCTAAGCAGGATCACTTCAATCTTTCCCTGCTGGTCCAACGATGCATGGATCACATTACCAGATCGGGAAGTCCACTTGCGTCCCTTTTCTGCTTCCTTATGGGCCTGGGAATTTTTTTCCATGACAATATATGCTTTTTCATTTTCAACTTTTACATAACGGCCCTGATATATGGTCCCTTTTTTTGTTTTCCACTCTCTCGACCTGGAAAGTTCCCGGACAGCATTTTCTTTCGCCTTTTTCTGATCCTTTACACTGGTACCATATTCCGTAAGCACTTTCCTATTCAGGCCGAAAGTGTTGCTCCAGTACAATACTCCGCTAGAAGCCGGTATAACCAGGTGTTTGCGGCTGTAAGTATTTTTCGCTTCAAAATCGACCCCAACATCCATGTAATTAATCTGACCACCAAGCGCATGGGTATCAAACTTAAATCCCAGTCCATAGACACCCTCGAGCGGATGCCCAACTCCTGAAGCAATTCTAGTGGTGGTTACACCGGGAATGATAATATAAGTACTGGCAATATCATTGGAGATCCCAAGGTTTAGATTTTTTGACAGGTGCCGATATAGACCCAGAACCGGCAGGCCAGATTCCAAACGAAACGCTAGGCTGCCTGTCTTCTGCCGGATGAAGGCAGTCATGGCGGTAGAAACGTCAAATTGGGAATTTGTCCACCAGAACGCATCTCTTGCGTCCTTAAAACTTCGTTCCTGGAGTACATTATCTAGTGTACTAAACATTTCCAGTTCGGAGAGGTCCCTTCGGCTCACATCTTTCCATTTATATTCCCTGGACATAAGATGCTCAACAAGAGATTGATCCATTTTTTCTACCTGATCCATTAAGAAGGACTGATATTCCCCCATCTGATAGTTCTTGGCTTTCAGTTTTTTAAGTTCAACTGCATCAGGCATAAGAGCCATATGGATAATGATCGAATGAGATGCCTGGATCGTATTGTCTTCGTATTTATCAGTTTCTATCAGCTTGTTAATGTATGCTTCGATGAATTCACTGTTCACGATAGGGTCCGCCACTTCCCAATAGAGCGATTCACCCTGCGAGAAAATCACCGCTGTCCACAATGAAATAAAAGTCCCGGCTATTTTCCTAGTTATCATAATATTCGAATTCATTATCAGAGACTGTTTGCTTTTTATACTTATCTATAACCTTAATCTTAATCGTGGTTGTGGTCCCAAACTGCGGTTCATCCATCTCAAAGCTGTATTTTACTACTCTCCTGTTTCCTACTCTCTTCTCCTTCTGCTCTTCTTCAAGCCGTCCATATACACCAGACAACGGAACAACCTTATTTTTCCCATTCTTATTGCCATATGTTGTTACAGTCAACAGCATATTATTGGTACGTTTCCCCAAACGTTTAAAGGTAAGCTTAGGCGGCGGAACTTTCTTCACAGTCAGATTATGTACAAGATTACGGACAGCAACACCATCAACAAATGTTTCCAGTTTAAGCTTCCCTTCCTTCTTAGGAGTTAACTTTGCTCTATATGAATTGTAGACATTCGCCCCCATTGCGGTGCCGGAGACTTTTATGGAGATTCGATCCCGGTCCACATCCTTGACTCTGCTGTCAAAAACATACTGTTCACCAGTATAGATTTCATTTTCTTCCGCGGGTGTACTATATGCTGGGTCTACAACAACAACTTCTGTGCTGGCCAGACTTGATTTTTTATCCTTTGTCCTCAGTCCAACCACTTCAATGGTGCCGTCACTTTTCCCCATTCCTTTAAGGAAAGTCCTGGGCAAGCCTTTTACAAGTTCTTTCACAAGATCCTTGCCTCCTTCTATCGAGACAGAAAAATCCTTGTCCGTGTTCACACCACCAACACTGAAGGGGATTTGCCAGTTAAGACCTCTTAAAACTGTATACTTTTCCTTATCGAAAAGCACAAAAAATTCTGACTGAAGACCATCCATGTAAATAAGCGTCACCGGGGAATCAAATCTCTTTTCAATAGCAAATTTTCCTTCGCGAGAAACTTTTTCATTGATGATATTATAGAGCTTATCAGCAACCTTATAATCACCAAATGCTTCACCCCAGCTATCCACAGTTTTTTCTGAAATATCAGGGATAAATTTTATTCCTAGATTTAAATCATAGGGTTTATTGATATATTCATCACTTACCGATGATAATTTTACATTTAGAGCATATTTTGAGCCTTCCAAGGCTTCATAACTCACAGAATCCAGCTCCCAGATCATAGAATCGTTTATAGCTACGTCTCCGCCAGAACTCACATCAAGTATGGGAGTAGTAAAACTGGGCTCAAATTCAACAGTTCCTTTTTCATATTCCCCATCAAGATCAAACGTTAACTGGTAAAATTCTTCATTTTCAAAGTTTGACTTTACATTATTGATTTGTACCAGTGTCTTAAGCTTATCATCAGCAGCAGTGAGAAGAATATCATTCTGACGCCGCATATATATAGAGAGCTCCCCTTCAATTGCAAAGAGGCTTAGAATAGCACCAAGGTTTATCAGGAAATAAACTTCAACTTTTTTCATAACTTAGAACCTATTTCTTGATGGCCCTGGTAAGGATCTCGTTTACTTCTTTTTTCACTTCGTTGCGGAGTTTCTCATCTGCAAGATTTGATAAGCCTTCGCCCATCTCCGCAACTTTAGTTACCGCAGCTGTCAGTTCTGACAATTCTTTGCTATCCATAGTTGCAACATTTTTGCTGGTTTTCCCGTGACTGTCCCCTCCTTCATCAGCCCCAAGATTATATATACTTTGAGCATAAAAAATAAGCAGAACAAATTCCAGCAAAATGGCAACAATCGATAAGTAGGTCATGACCCCGATATGATCAGGATCAATAGTAGCCACGATTGACCTAAAGCCAACAATCACCAAAAGAAATGCTGCTCCGCCATATACCATAGCTGTTCTGGCATTCATATCTTGTCTAATTTTCATTATTAATTTCCTCTTTTTAAATTTTTTCCAGGGTTAGTGTGAAATTTGCATCAGGTATATCCTGTACCGTGTTAGCATTCGAATCACGAATACCAAATTTTATATAAAACTCATACCTGCCGGGGCTGGTTAGATCGCCGGATTTAACGAAAACCTTTTGGTCAGTAGCATCATTATAATTACTGTTAGAATTATATTCATAAACTCCCGTATGTACATTTTTGCAATATACCTGTAATTGGGTCTGTCCATCTTCGCCAGTATTATTCAGGCCAGTGTCTACAGAGTAATGAAACCCGCTAAGAGATGATACGAATAATTTCCCTTCCATTGTGCATTCACCTCGGGCCTGTCGGCTGAGATTGGGATCAACACTATATGTATAGACAACGTCAGAGCTAGAAAATGTATAAGTAGCTTCTACCTGGTTGGTATAAACTGTGCCCGGCACAGTTGTCGTATCTGTAGTATCCGAGTTTTCCCCAGATGAAACGGCTGAAATCGTTTCAGAATTTGCGAGGTCTAAGGTCCCATCTTCTGATTGGGATGGATTCAGGTCAAATACTTTGGCATATACGTTGATATAGCTTTCATCTTCAATCAAAAAGTCATCTGTGACTATATCAGTTATACTGATACTGAAGGTTTCTGTATCAAATTTACCTAACTGATCCATAATTGTCATTTCAACGGTATTGGCAGCACCAATATCACTCTCGGCTGGGAGTCCACTTAAATTCCCGCTAGCATCCCAGGAAAGCCAGGCAGGATGAGAGTTTACAGTAAAGGTTAGATCGTCATTGGGGTTGGGATCATTCCAGGTCACCTGGTGCTCATATAATAGGTTACCTAATGCAGTTGTCAGTCTATTACCTGTGAATGAGGGTTCCTGGTTGCCAATAACGTTAATTGAAAAGTCATACTGCGCATACAAGCCGCCTTCATCCGTGACCACAAGCCGAACATCATTGTTGCCGCCGACATCACTCTGAGCTGGAGTTCCTAAAATAACACCATCACTCTCCCAGGAAATCCAACCTGGTTTTGCTGCGACTGTGAATACCAGGTTATCACCTGCATCAGGATCAGCCCAGTCTATATCAAACCCATAGGGGAAACCTTCATTAGCAGATGTTGGGATGTCGTAGGTGTTTGTAAAGCCTGGTTTTTCATTAGCATTCATTACAGAAATTATAGCCTCAAAATCACCTGATA
>CEPZ01080198.1_pt1 | contig 15983 bp, 19 predicted proteins | sample 530461 | NCBI WGS metagenome assembly CEPZ01 (sample SAMEA2620106, study PRJEB7988) | marine metagenome | isolation source: saline water (ENVO:00002010), including | reverse complement strand
ACCAATCTCAAGAAGGGCGTACCAATTCAACGCAGTCCAATCTCCGTCCGAGCCTGCCGAGCCAGACGTCGCCTCCACAACGATTCGCCTTCCGCACGTTGCTGAGAGGCGGCCGGCCAGCTCCCACGCGCCGCAAGATGCGACGAGCGCCTCGGTACAACTGATCCCTGGAAGCGTAACGCACCCCGACCGGCGTTCCCTCAGAAAAGACAAGCACCAGGTGCCAGTGAGCCTCTCCCGGTCGTCGCCGGGCCATGTAGAGGCGCGGAGTCTCAGACATCAGCACCCTTGTCGGGCTGGCCCTTCTTCTTCTTCGCGTATTGGCCCTTGGAGTTTCGCTTCGGGGCGCCGTTGTCGGGTGCCTCGGCGAGATCACCGAACTCAGCCGGATCAACCTGCTGCTTGTGAGGCTCCGAGAACGGTGGGGCCGGGGGCTGCTCGGGGGGGAGCGCCTCGAGAGGAGCCGCGTCGCGCTTTCGCTTGTCGCTCCAGACGCACGAGCCGCCCTGGTTCAGCCCACAGGGGCCCTCGGGGCACGGCTCTCCGATGCAAGCCCCTCTCGGGCCCACGGCGGTGCCGCACGGGCGGAACAGCTTGCCGCTGCTCCCCACCAACTGCATCCACTCGGGCAGCCCCTCCGGGTTGACGTTGACGGCCTGGATCGCCATGAGGTGTTGCATGACCTCGGCCATCGGCCAAACCTGAGAACCCGGCGTAGCTCTCTTGATCTTGTCCACCGGCAGCCGGCTGTTGCGAGCTGGCTGAGGTTGCCAGCCGAAAGCCCGCACGTTGACGTAGCAGCCCTGCACGGCACTGGTGGGGCAGTTGCTGATCACGCTGAGGACACCGCCTGGGATGCCTCCCACCACCGCCTTTGAGTTGGGCTCGATGGCAACAGCGTTGAAGTAACGAGTCCCGATGTCCACAGGGGCGGGGATCTCGCTGAGATAAATAAGGCAGACCGGACGCTCCCGGTGTCCCTGCGGGGCGGGTCGGCCGCCCTCAATGATCATTGTTGGCATGTTGTTTTACTCCAGTTGGTTGTAAGGCAATCTCCCTGACACGAAAGGCCGACTCCACACCAGGCCACTCCCCGCAGACGAGGGAGCACGACTGGAGGCGTTGGCGAGTCCGCGCCCACAGGAACGTGGGATTTGCACTCGGGGCAGCGAAGGTAATCACGAAAGCGTCCGCGGAAAGGTCCGTCTTGTCGGCGACCAACCTTCCTCGACACCAGGAGCCCGTTGGACTCCACCAGTCTCGGAACGGTCGAGTCGCAAGCCTGACACACCAGTGCGCACAAGCGATGCGCCTCCACCCAGGAACGCTGAGTAGCCTTCTGCTCGAGGCAGGCCGCAAGAGCTGCGGAGCCGCAGGAAGAATCGTCGGTCAAGATCACCGCCAGAGCGCGAAAGTCTTGTTGGGAATAGGGCGCAGCGAGATCCTCTCGCAAGCCTCCGCAGACAGCGCAGGAAGACGACGTCAGCCACTGAGGCAGAGCGAGCTCGGACATGGCATCGGCCAGTTCCATCATGGCGGCAGTTTTTCACCTGATAAAAACCCTGTCAACTCGCTCGCGGTATTCTGGCCCAGGAGTCGCACCAGAAATCTCCGTAGGGAGTGGGATAACCACCGAAAGACCAGTTCTCGGACCAAAGATCGACAACGGGAACAGTCGTATCCACATGGCGTGGCAGGTCAATAGCCTGGGCGTCCAGAGGGGTCGAGCGGGCCGCTGCATGCAGTGCCGGATCGGCGCTCCAGTTGCGTGAGGACAAGGTGCCAGCGTGACGATAGGTGGACGAGATCGAGCGCATGAGTCTCTCGACATCCGAAGCGGAGGGATCGCCTTCCATCCCGGAGTGCCCCACCTTGCCCCCCTCTCCGTACTCGACGTAGACGCCTGGGCCGTAGTGGCGAGAGCGAGTGAAGTCGCCTTCCTTTCGCCAGGATGGACCGGGATCTCCGCGCCGGTCGTCGGTCCAGATCGCATCTACATGGAGAGCTGCCACGGAGCCTGGACGCAAGCGTCGGACAGCGTCGAATACCTCGACACGATTGCGAGCGACGATGAAGCTGCTCCGGTCGGGCCGATAAATCGGCAGACGCTTGTCGAACAGGTTGTCCTTCGCCACCACCCAGGTCATGCCCTCGTCCTGGTGCAGGGTCGCGTCTGCGTTGCCTTTCAGGGACCGGATCTCTTCCTCGCTGTAGCCGACGTAGCACTTCTCGTTGTGGTGTTGCGCCCACTTTCCGCCGAAGGCGTTGGCACAGAACTTCGCCCAACGAAAGCCGGCCTGCTCCCAGTTGTCCAACTGCTCCAAGAGGGAGCCCAGAACGGGAGCGGTATTGAACACACAGGCATCGTGTACCTTCAAGACCTCGCCGTCACCGCGCCGCTCCAGTCCATCCAGATCGAGGTTGGTCCAGGTTCCGCGAAAGGTGCCTGTCGGGTAGACGATGGCGTTGCCGGCCATTCGGACAGGCAGCGGCGGAAGGTGAAGATCGCGGCGAACGCGCACCGTCGCATCGAGGACAGCCATGCCGTCGCGGAGGCGATCCCAGCGAAGCCACTTGGCCGCCACCGGAGCACCTACAGGAAGCTGTCGCTTCATCGAGTTGGAGTAGGCGCGGATGCGGTCCCAACTCACGCACGGCTCCAGCTCGCCGCTGGCGACGACGATGGGGCCGCCCATGTAGCTGCGGATCACCATCGGGCGATAGGCAGGCGGGATCTGGCGGCAGACCCCCTCAAACTCCCGGACCTGAAAATCGGGGAGGCCCAGACTCGCGTTCTTCGTGCCTTCCCGGCGATAGAGGCCCATGAGCCACGCCGCAGCGGTAGGGCGCCACGCCCATCCGATCAGGTTGCACCAGGACTGGCAGTCTCGCAGGCGCTCCTGGATGAGGGCCGGGTGTTCGATGTTCTCGCCCCAACCGCTTGGGTTGACGTAGTTGATCCTGTGGCGGCCAGCCTCGAGGGTAAAGCTGCGGACTCCGCGCTTCCGGGTTCCTAGAGCGACCCCTCGCCAGCCCTTGCGGGCGGCTTGGCGGAAGGCTGCCCGGATGGTGCGCTCTGCCGCTCCGATGTAGGCCCCTTTCCAGACAGCATCATGGGGAGCATCCGTCAGAATCTCGCCGTCGCCCGTGAGAAAACGGCGACCGTCCTCTTCGAGGCCAAGCCCGTATATGGATTCTTTGCCTGTGAGGCGCAAGGTATCAAGGCTTCCACTCGTAGATGGTGGATCTGGGAATCCCCAGCTCTCGCGCCACGCGGGAGAATCCGCGGTCGCGAGCGTCCTGGTAGATCGCTGCTTTCGTTTGGTCGTCGAAGTAGGAACGGAACCTGCCACCTGGCCCGCGAACTACCTCCACGCTCGCCCCGCTTGGGCGTACTACGCGAGTCACCCTGGCGCCGGGCACCTCGACCACCCTGAGCGGGCGCCCTGCTACGGTGAGCCCGGTAGGGACCGCTTCGCCAGTGCGGGCCGCCAGCCTTCGAGCCTGCTCGAACGCCTCTTGAGGCCCTTCGGCGGCGCGGCGCTCGGCCATCAGGCGCGACGTAGCCCGGAAGTCCTGCATGTGGCTCTTGTTGGTGTACTTGTGGAAGGGCTTGGTACGAACGCGAAGACCCGCTGCATACTCTTCCTGAGAGAGAGCGACCAGGGTCGGAACCGCGAGCTGCACACCCAGGAGAGGGCCACCAGCCCAGGAGGCAAGCTGGTCGCCGGCTGACAGACCGGCCCGCTTGAGGGCTCGCTCCAGAGGCGCGTAGTTGCCCTGGAGAAGGGAGTCGATGATCTGGCGTCCCTGGAAGCGTAGATTGAGGGTGTCGCCAGTGAGGAAAGCGAGGCGTACCTCGATCTCGCCGGGATTTCGGTTCTTGAGCTGCCATCTCGTCGCCCACGCACGGGCAAAATCCGCGACGGCCATGGCTATTGATCCATGGACTGCCGTCAGGTATTCCTTGTCGAAGATAACGTCATACTGCGCCGCTTGAACGACTGCCACCTCTTCCCCTCTCTGCCATATTTCTGTCCCGAGCCAGGGACAAGTCGAAGCTCAACCAATATGCTCTGATCCACGCTCCGTTGGGAAGGGCTGAACGAGAAAAAATGCCAGATTCAACAAATCGGCATTTAGGCTCTTGACCAACGCGAATCCGCGGGAGTACTGTCTCTTCGTCAGCGGCTCCAAACCACAGACAACTACAGACAACTGAGAAATCTAGGAGATACCGTGTTTTTCGATCCCAATGAGTACAAGACCCCTTCGCGCATTGACGTCAATGCTCCCGCAACCGCAATTCCCGTTCGCGCTGACTACAAGGAGGGGATCAACACCCCCTCCGGCAAGGTCGTGGACGGCAAGTCCATTTCCATTCAGTGGGGACTGGTCGGCACCAACGGCAAAGGCACCGTGATCCGCCAGGACTACTTCATCGAGGGAACCTCCTCAGACGACAAGGCGAAGAGCGTCTTCGCCGGCACCTGCAAGGCGATGGGCTACACCGCTCCGCTCGCCTCGCTGGACACCGTCTCCGAGTGGCTCGCCTCGATGGTTCAGACCGCCAACCCCGTGGAGCTCATTCTCGAGCCCGAAGGCGACGACTCCAAGTACTCGCGCGTCCGCTTCGTCAACCCCCTCAAGGGTGACGTTACCGGCACCCGCGTTCGCGCAGAGTTCGGCGACCTTCTGGCCGAAATGACCGCCAAGGCCAACGAGAGCGCCGCCCGCCTGGAATCCGCGAGTACCGCGGGCGACGGCGACCTCGACGACGCGCTCGGCATCTAGCCGGGCCGGAGCCGCTGACCCTTTCTGGGGGCGGCCTTCGGGTCGCCCCCTTTTTGGTTGAGGAACACATGAAACAGCTATCTCAGGAAGAAATCCTTCGCACCGCAGACTTGCTGCACAACATGCACCTACAGGCCGAGTCGCTGGACGACTCCGAAGTATCTATCCACGCTCTCATGGAACAGATCGACGAAGAACTCAAGTCCAGAAACGCGACCGCCCTTCTCTACAACCGAAGCTGCGTTGAGTGGGAAGCCCACCTGGACAAGCTGAGTCAGTCGGTGCCCTCCGAAACCTGGAAGGACGCGATCCGCGATCTGGCCGTCCCTACGGTAGACTCCGAGTGGAAGCTGGCGACTCAGGGGCCCTGGGCGTTCAGCGAAGTGATCGACGTCGAACAGGTGACCCTGCAAGTGACAGAGCCGGCAGCATGAAGCAAGAGGACCGAGAGCCGCCCCGGTTTATGCGGGTGTTCATCGCCATCATCGTGTTCTCCCTGATCCTCGACGCCATGATCAAGTGCTAGTCCCGTGAAGGCAAAGAAACCCACGCGGAAGAAGCTCCAGCGAATCGTCGCCTGCCTCGCCACGAAGCTGCTCGAGAGCCGCCTGGAAGAGGCGCTCATGGATGCCGCCGCAGAGGACCCAAAGTGGGCTGCCTACGCAGAAAGAGTGGCCGAGCATCGCAACTTCCTGCGCTCCATACTCCGGGACAACCGGGAGCTGCTGGAGTCCCAGTTCGATGCTGGAATGAGAAGGCGGGCCAGCAACATGACTGACGACGAGGTAGATGCAGCCGTCCTCTCCGGGACGCTGTAGTCCTAACGGCCTTTCGTCTGCGCTCTACCGAAAAGCCTGACCTTGTCTTTCACAGTCAGATAGCTCTCCGCAGCCCCAGCATCTGCCAGGAGCCCTTCCCTCCGCCAGTGCCCCGGTTTGGCCTTCGCAAGGAGCTCCACCAGACTGGTGATCGCAGAGCTGTACTTCTTGTGGGGCCGGGCGTTCTCTCGGCCGGACAAGCTGGCGATACTGTCTTGCCACAGACCCGTGTGGTCGCCAGGTGGCACGAATCTACCCTCGCCGGACCAATGTCCCTCGTCGTGCATGTGCTGGAGGTAGGTGAGAGCTTCTTCTTCATCGCCCCACTCGCGCAGAAAGCTCTCGTAACCCTTGAGGCCCTTGATCTCGGCCAATTCTTCGGGTTTGCTCGGGTCCAGGGTGAGATATGTATAGTCATCGTCATGCTGGAAGGCGTCGCCCCACTCCGTATCGAGGCGGTCCAGTACCTCCTGGCTGATGGTGCTCACCTCCACGGTGATATGAGGTTGGCCCTTCGCGTCGCGCAGAGAATAGAAAGAAGCCTCGCCCCGCTCCGCCATGTGGACGTAGGAGTCACCTCCAATGCAGTGACCCATCGCGTTGCCCTCAGCCTCGAGAAGGTCCGCACCAAGGCGTTGCCAAGTCCACCTCTTTGGCAGGCGAACTACGACTTGACCTTGATCCCTTGAGCCTAGAGGCGGGCTCTTGCCGAGAGCCAGATCGTCATGCCAAATCCTGGAACCCGTCAGCGCCTCACCAATGGACAGTCTTCCCATATCGGGATTCTGGGAACGGACCCAATCGCCCATATCGCTCAAGCTGTGTCGATTAAGCCCCTGGATTGAAGCGCGAGCGCGTATTTTGTTCACCCGATCCCATCCCAACACTCGCGCCGTCTGGGGCATGAACGAGAGTTCCAGCTTTCGCGCTGCGGTTGGACCTGTAGCTACCCGCCCTTCCTCGGGCACCACCCAGTTCAGGGACTCCTCGTAGGGGCGCCATATGCGCTCCAACTTCCGCCGCTCAGCGTCCGTCAGATCCAGCTCCGTAAGGACACTGTAAAAGAGTTCGATGGGTGGGTTTTTATCGCCCCCCTTGCGCAAGCGGTTTGCCAGCCAGGGAACCAGCGGCAGCGCCTGCCAGGGGATCTCTGTTAGATCGTCCAGGTGATCTTGCAAGCTCCGCTCTTGATCGACTGTGGGGCGTACGAAGACTTGATCCACACCTACGCGACGGGACCAGCCATCGGCGGAGCGCATCAGGAACAGAGTGAGGGACACAACGTCTGGGTACTTCTTGGCGTACCTCTCTACCAGCCAACGCTTGGCCTGCTCGGTGGATCGAAGTCGTACTGCCCGCCTACCGGAACGCATGCTGGAACAGTATCAAGGAAGGCCGCGCCGGGCGAGGGAGGCTACTCGTCTTTCGACGGGAGCAGCGCCGAAACGAATGTAGTGAGGTCCAGGGCCGAGCGGACCCCGCGCATCCAGCGAGCCTTGGCCTCCTGGCGGGAGACGTCCTGGACCGCAACCTCGACATCCTCTAGTTGAGTCTTGAGAGCTTTCAGCGCGTCAATCTGTCCCTCTGCCAGGAGGATCGGGTCCTCGAAGTCCATGCAGAAGCCCTTCCCCTCGATGTAGACAATGTCCACCAGGAGAGCTGGCTGGCTGAGCTTGGAGAGGCGCCTTGCATACTGAGTGTTTGGCACTGGCATCGCCGGACTTTATCACCTGAAAAAGGTAACGCGCAAGGTAACCCCGCCACGCTGGCACCCGCAGCGGGTTCAGGTGCCGTTTTCCCACCAGCAAGTGATCTCCCTGCGGCAGTCGGTGATCCGGTCGAGAAAAGCGCCCCACATAGCGGCGGGCCTCCCCCTTCTTGAAGGCCCAGACCCATACCTGGGCTTCGGGGCGGCCGGCGAGCCCAGTCTCTCCCCGGAAGGTGTTCCGGCTGGGGTCATAGTGATACGGGATCACCCCGGCGACTCGAGGCGACCTGACGCGAGATCGAAGACGAGCTGGAAGGATCAGGGCAATCATCAGCCCAGCCTAAGAGAAGCCAGCGGACCCTCGTTTACGCGCTTGGCCCACCGCTCGTATTCGGGGCGATTGAAGTGAACCCCGTCCGCAGCGCCGGTACTCGATAGCTTTCGCCTGGGAATGTCCCTGGTGAGATCACTGTGGTCGTACACCGTGACCCCCATCGGCTCGAGCGCCGAGCGCAGGTGTTCTCGGATCTTCTGTCTTTTCGCTTCGTAGGCGCGGTTATCCGCAGTGCTTGGAGTGAACCAGATCAGGTCGGCGCCGCTGGCCTGGATGAGCTTCGCCCAGGCGCGGATGATCTTTTGGTAGGCGGCTCTCTTGCTGGAGGGGTGATGCCTACTCGCGTCGTTTCCTCCAAGGGACACCACCACCAGGTCGGGTTTGAAGGACTTGAGCGCGGAGGGGAGGCGCTCGGCAAGGAAGTAGCTCCCGCCGGTCGCCGCGCCCTTGCCATAACGCGCCAGGAGCTGAACCGTAAATCCCCGCTTGCGCAAGAGCTCCGCGAGCCGGCCGCCGAGCGTGTAGCTTCCGTCGAGCTGAGAGTCGCCGACCAGGAGGATTCGCTTGTAGGTCTTGGGTCGCAGCCACAAAGCGGCAGCACCGAGTAGGGCGGCACCCAGGCCGAGCAAGAGGGGGCGAGAGAGCTGCATGTCACACCATTGTGGTGGGGGCACCCTTCGCAACCTGGTTGCGGTATGTGCTCATGAGTCCGGGCTTGATGCTGCCGTCCTTGCGACGCTCGTCCTGCGCGTAGCTGTAGGAGCCGTTGTAGTGCCGAGCCAGCACGTCGACCACACGGCGGTCTTTCTTGCCGTAGCGAACCCTCTTCTCCATAGGCATGTTCGCGTACTTCTGAGTCTTGGGCCGCTTCACGAACCACTCGGTAAGGTAGGCGTCACTCATGTCTTCAACCTCGTTCCAGTCGGCGTCCAGCCAGGCGTTGACGAAGCGGTTTGGGTCGTTGCCGTAGAGCTTCTTGAGGAAGTTGCTCCCCATGACCTGAAAGCGACCCCAAGAACTAGATTCCACTGCGGCTCGTGGATCTCGCTTCAGGGCCTCGCGAAAGGCGTTCCAGCGAGTCTCAGATTTGACATAAGAGGCGCTGGTTCCCCCGCTCGAAGGCATCTGCTTGGAAGACGACACTTTGCGATTGAAAACGTGCGGCTCGAAGCGCATCACTTTTGGCCCGCCCCACTGGTGGGCCTTTCCGACGCCTTTGCCCTTCGGCCACCCCTCAATGGGCGGGGGAGCCTCCGTGGACTCCTTTTGAGCGATTGCGCGAAGTACCGCGATGGGAACACCGGCGCGACGCGAGAGGTCCACCTCGCGCTTGCCTACTTTTCCACGGCGCATCAGCGAGGCGCTGGCGCTCCGTGGGAACATGAGCATCGCCGCAGCCGCCAGCAGGGCGCCCCCCGCCACGAAGGGGTTTATGTTTGCCAGGAAGGTGGGAAGGGCCAATTTCATGTCGAAACTCTACTCCAAACTACCAGGGTCTGCCTAAGTCGCGGCCGTGACGCATGTCGCTGAGGAACCACCGGTCCAGTTGCTCATCGCCGAGAACATGCACAGCCCCCATGCGCCCGTAGGATTTCGCGTGTTCACTGGAAGGCTCGGCCTCCAGGAAGACTCCATCCAGGATATTCTTGGGCTTGTCTGGGGCCCTCCAGTCCACCTTCGACACCAGATCCCCGCGCCGGAAGACGCCAAACACGCCCTCCACACCAGGACCGCGAGCTGGCTTTAGCTGGGCGCGGATCTCTCTTACTCGAGAGCTGTGATCGGGCCGAGAGAAGTTGTAACGACGGTCCAGGTCCTCGACACAGGCGATCAGGGCGATCTTGTCTGGGTCGCTCCCCCGGAAGTCCGCCGTGCGACGACACATCTCCACTCGCCTCTTGTCTGCCGGATGCAGATCCAGAGACGAGAGCACCGCTCCCAGAGCAGTCAGGTCAGTCGGGCTCTTTCGGAGCCACACGCGCAGCGGGCGGCCCACGGGAAGTTCAAGCCGAAACCGTGATATTGCCCTTCACCTTGAAGGTGCTCTTGCCCGCCCTGGATCGGGTGGTAGTGCTCCTTGTCTTGGTGGGGGGCTTCGTCTTGGTAGCGGTCTTCGTCGCCTTGGCCTTGGCCTTGGCCTTGGTAATGCTCTTCTTCGCGGCGGCCAGCTCCTTCTTGTCCTTCTTGAGCTTCGCCTCCACCCTGGCGACCACCTTGCGCTTGCCGGGCTTCTTCGCGGCCGGAGCCTTGTCGCGAGCTGCCCTGGCCTTCTTGAGATTCTTCTCGTCGGTCTTGATCTTGCCCTTGGCCCGCTTCGCCTTTGCTTCGGCCTTCTTGAGCGGCTTGGACTTCGGCTTAGCGGCAGTGCGCTTGGCCGCCGTCTTCGGCTTGCTCTTGGGCTTGGTCTTCTTGGCGGCGGTCCTCTTGGCAGCGGTCTTCGGCTTGCTCCTGGGCTTGGACTTCTTCCGCTTGCTCGCGCCAGCCAGTGCGATCTTGCCAGCCTTGGAGCCGGCCATGATCGCCTTGGGGATCTCGGTCTTGCACTTGGCAGCGGTCATGGTTGCGCACTTCTTGAACGCGACGTTGGCAGCCGAAATCCAGTTGACGGTCTTACCAACCTCCTTGGAGGCTTTCTTGACCGCGGCGCTGATGGTCGCCTTGTTCTTCTTGACGAAGGTGGCTCGCGCCTGGACCGAAGACTTGCCTGTCACAGCGTAGCGCCGCTTGCCCTTTGGCTTCGTCTTGGGCTTCGTCTTGGGCTTGGTCCTGCCCTTCGCCTTGGTCTTGGGCTTGGTCTTGGGCTTGGTCTTCTTCCCGACCGCCTTGTCGAACTTGGAGGGTAGCTTCTCCAGACCCTTGGCCTTGAGAGCCCGCTTGAGCATGGAGACGACGCGCGGCCGGCGCTTGCCGGCGGTGCTCATTTCGGCCTGGAGACGATAGAGGACAACGTCCTTAGACTCGTCGGGAACGATCTCCTTGAGTCGGGCCGCGCTGACCCCTTCGAGCTGCTGTTCGGCCGCCTTGCGCCCAGTCGCGCTAGTGCATTTGGCTCCTGGAGGCTTGCGCATCGCCGCCCGTTTGGCCTTGGACATCTTCGGCGGCTTGGCCGGCTTTCTGCCCTTGGGCTTGCTTCTAGTGGGCTTCTTGGACACGGTCTTCCTCCGTTTCGGTGGTATTTCCAGAATGGCGATACGCGCAGCTTCGAGGGCCTTGGTGCGATCCGGCTCGGCCTTGTAAGCCTTGAAGGCGACACTGGCCGCCTTACCGAAAGCGGGGCTGTTGCCGTCTGCGCGGGCCAGGTTGATCAGGTCTTTGTACTCATCCCGAAACTCGTCCCAGGACTTCTCCATGCGGCGCAGCATGATCTCCTGGGGCTGGTTCGGGTCCCAGGCAGCCACAGAGGCTTCGTAGATGATGTGCAGGACCGGCTTGTTACTGCCGGCTGCACGATGCTCGCGGTACATCTCGTGAGTGAGACGCGCCAGTTGCGCATAGTTGGGACAGTCGCGACCCATAGCTCGGAGCCGACCACAGGCCGCGTCGTAGGCTTGCTTGAGCTCGGACTTGTAGCGGCGGATGAACTGCCTTCGGTTGAGTACGGGACGGTCCACCACCGTGAGGATTTTGTCGTAGGGATAAAGGCGTCCACCGGGCGCAATATCCTCTGCCGAAAACATCTCGGTCTGCTCCCCTTCTCGGGTCGGTCCAAAGCCCCGGTAGGGCTCGTCCTCGTAGAGTCCCTCGACTCCAGTGGCCGCGGGCAGGAACGGCACAGCTCGGCGACCGCGTCTGCGGGGCCTGCGAAGTCTCATGCGTCGTCCGAACATGTCTGCTCTCCAGTCTGAGGGATGCTACAACGAATCCGCGGCTGAGTCACTCCCCTCAGAGGCCCCACCAGCGATAGAGGTGGGACGTTGAAGAAGGGCGCCCAGGACAGAAGTTACCACCCCAGGAAGACCTGGGATCTGGTGGAATTGTTTGAGGGCGCCGTAGCCAGCTACCGCGGGCAATCCACAGGCAGCCCCGGCTAGCAGGGCATCCCCAGTCGAAGCTCCAGAAAAGAAAAGAAGTCCGAGCGGCGCCCCCACGACAAAAGGAATGACCACCAGGCCCAGCTTGGTCACGGCATGACTGCGCAGGTCCGGGGCCGCTTTCGCGAGGGCCTTCTTCACGGCGCTCGTCAGCAGGAAGCAACACCCCACCAGCGCATGAAAAGAGGGGTCCAGGAGAAGCTGCTCGAAGGTCATATCTTCCTCATTCCCCCAGCCATGCTGGGATCGATAAAGCCCTTTCCAGGGACATGGACAACAACATGATACAGGTGAGGCTTTGCCTTGTAGACCACCGGCACAGCCTTCGGGGCGCCCTCAAACCGTGGGCGAGGGAGAATAGAGGTAGGGACCCAGCCTTCAGAAGGCATGGCGTTGCGCACGGGCCGCGGAGGACGGGGGAAGTCTGGGATCTGATTTGCCTCAGCTCCGTAGCCTCCGGCGAAGAAGACCTCGTTGAGCTCGGCTGCGACTGCTGCGCTGAGATCCTCACAATCACCGCCTCCCTCTGCCAAGACCTGGTTGCGAGTCTTCCACTCTTCGCGGGGATCGCGTCTGATGTAGCGGAGGCTCCCATCCAGTAGACCTCGAGTCACGGCCAATGGTTCCTGGCCGGCCGCGATGTCTCGACGCACCTGGTGCTCGTCGGACCCAACAAGACCCCGAAGATATGGAACCGCCTCCTGGGCCGTCAGTCGGGACCGAACAAGCACACAAACCCCTTTGCGAGCTGCCTCGCCCCGCCCTGGAGAGGACGGGACGAGACGAGGCTCGCGTTGGGACGGTGCCTACCGGCGACCGACCGGCTTGCGGATCAGGCTCTTGCTCCTGGCGTACGGTCCGGGCAAATGCGCACCGAAGTTGTCGTCTGCGAGTACGTCTACGACCAGCATCGCCGTGAGCAGGTTGTTGCCTGCGTAGACCAATGCGCCCACACCGGAAGCCGTGCCGATGGTCAGGAAACATTGGTTCGGGCTGCGCAGGATCGGATAGTCCCGAAGGCCAGCAAAACGCTCGTTGGCAACGTCGTACAGCTCGACCCGAGAGCCGTTGGCACTCAAGATCAAGTTGGGTCCGCCGCCCACGTTCAGGTTGGTGACAGTGATGACGTCGGTGACGGCGCCCTGGCGGACAGTCGTGGTAACGACACCGACGATCCGGCACACGGCCCAGCTGATCTGGGGTGTGACGAAGTTGATCGCCGCCAGGCCGGCGCCAGCATTGGCAACGGCGTAGGGAGTTCCCACCGCGTTCGCAGCCGGGTCAGCGGCAGCGAGTCCGAAGGGAATGTATTCGAGACGTCCTACGCCAGCCGGAGCATGAGTTGCAGTGAACTCGAGTCCGCCAGCAGAGGTCGCCTTGGAAGGGGCTCGGTAAGCCATTTTGGTTCTCTCTCTCTCTGTGACCGGGGTCATACCCGGCTCCCGCCCTGGCCGAAGCCAGGAGGGAATGGGTTGAATGGTCTAGCGGCGACCGACGGGCTTGCGAACCAGAGCGTCCGTACGGGCGTACGGTCCGGGAAGGTGCGCACCAAAGTTGTCATCTGCGAGTACATCTACGATCAGGTCAATCCCCAGGAGGGTGTTGCCTGCAGTCGTCACAGCCGGTGCCGGCATCCCGTTAGAGATGTTGACCGTCACCGTTGCCTGATTCGGGCTGCGCAGGATCGGATAGTCGCGAAGGCCGACCTTGGTGGTCAGTCCCGAGGCGAAATATGACACATCCATATTGCCCTGCTGGAGCAGCAAGTTTGCGCCACCGCCGATTGAGAAGGCGGTCAACTGGTAGACGTCCGGGACGCCAGCACCAGGGACATTGATGGTCCGAGTGATCTCGAGGCCGACGATCCGGCAGACGGCCCAGCTGATCTGGGGAGTCTGGAGGACGACCTGGGTGTTCGCGGCCGTACCAGCGGGGATCGAGACAGTAGGCTGTCCGACAATCGAGTTACCGATCAGGGGGGTGACGACCAGGAAGCCCATCCGGTCGAGCCGGCCTACTCCTGGGGGAGACTCGACCTGGAAGTCGAGATCACCCGCGCCGTCCTGGCGAGCCCGCATCGCAGCTCCGGCGCCCCGAGAGGCCCGCTTCTGCTTGCTGCGTCGCAGCGACTTCTTGAGACGCTGCATCCGTGCGCCCTGCTGACGGGCCTTGGCCCTGAGCATGGCTCCAGAGGCTCCGGGGTAGCGACCGCTGCGAGCGGCCCTGGCAGCCCGAGCCCGCTTGCGCTGCGCCGCACGGAGCTTGCGCCCCACGCGCCTCACACCCCGGCTGCGTCCGCGCTTAGCGGCACCGTACTGGTCATCGGGAATGAGTCCAACGAGGAACGCCTCGTCTTCCTCTTCGAGCATGGCGATGGCCGCGTCGTCGTCGGCACCGAAGTCATCATCGTCGTCGAAATCATCGTCCGCGCCGAGGAAATCAGTGTCGGGATCGAATCCCGCGTCCAGGTAATTGAGGTCAGACATTTGAGGTCTTCTCCTGGTTGGTTAGCGCCCGAGCGTATATCCCGACACTTCGTCGGGCTCGCCAAGGCTGGGGGTGGAATGGGAGGGCAACGTGCGCAAGCGCACGGTTTCGGTGGTGACGTAGGAGCCGAGGAGTCCCAGAGAGCTCAACAGAGCGTAATGACCCGCGCGACCTGGAAGGAATGGCGCGGCGACCGCAGCGGCTGCGCCCCCCAAGAGCCTGGGGTCGCGCCAGAACTGCGACTTCTCTTCGGCTTTGGTGCTGGGGTCGACGCGCAGGTCCGTCGTTCCGGCCGCAACGAACGATGCGCCGGCCATGACGACGAGGGGAAACCAGAGATCGGGAGCGGAAAACCATGTGTTCACCAAAACAGTCTGGCAACTTCCCCCGTCAAAACTAGACAGCAGTGAAACGAGTTCTATAGACTGCAAACGCGAACGCGCGAACTTGCGCGAATGGGGATCTCATGGGCGCCGCGAAGCCACAAACCACCTACTGCACATCCTGCGGATCTCGCGTCCCTCCGCGCCAGGTCAACTGTTCCGTCTGCGGCTCCGTCGGAACGGACAGCCTCTGCGTTCGCCCCACCAAGACAGGCCAGCTCTCCGGGGTGAAGTTACTCCCCCCGTGGGACAACTTCACCTGGCTTCCGGGCGGCGTAGTGGCTCTCTGGGGAGGGCCTGGGGCAGGCAAGTCTTCCCTCGCCGCGATCACCGGCCCCCAGGTCTGGATCACATCCGAGCAGGAGCCTTTTGCCGTAGCCAGGATGTTCGACCGGCTCGGAGTAAAAGTACCCACCATCTACCGAGTCAAGACCTACGAAGACGTCGAGAGGTTCTTCCGCGATGCCCGCTTCAACCGTCCCGAAAAGGTGGTAGTGGATTCCCTGACTGCCTTCGGCGTGATGGATGGACTGCGCGTCCTCTCCGAGCTGGTTTCCTGGTCCCAGGCAAACAACGCCCGCACCCTCGTAGTCCTCCAGGTCACCAAAGACAACCGAGCTGCCGGCCCCATGGAGATCGCCCACGAGGTCGATGTTGTCTGTCGCGCCGCGGTAGACCGAACCGGCCTGCGCCTACTTGCCTTTACCAAGAGCCGCTTCTCGGCCCTGGAGACTCGCTACTGGATCTTCAACGAGTACGGCCAGGTGGACGTCCCGGACTTCGCCAACGACGTCTACTCGGTCGAGGGCTCTCCGGGCAGCTACGAGTTGGTTCCCTATCCGGTCTCCGGAGCCAAGTGGGCCGGACTGCTCCAGTATCTCGACGACCAGGAGCAGCTCAACGACTTCATCGGCTTCGCCTCTTCCGCTGTCCGTGCCAAACACAAGGAGACGGGCTTCGTTCTTCCTAACGACTTCCGAGAGAGGAAAGCGTTCGCAGAAGCGCACGGCCTTTCCTGGCTCGACCCATCCAAAATTGATTGCGAGGACAGCTAGTCATGTCTAGAACCCACATCGCCCTCGAAGACCTTTTCCAGGGAGAAGAAGCCTCCGAAGTGATCTCCGCATTGGACGAGAGCATTGGCCGAGCGGTCACCGACGAGTGCCGCCTGGTGATCGAAGGCAGAGCAGAGCCAGACGAGACGCGCCGCTCGAGTCAGCAATTCACCGTCGAGCTCGATCCAGGCTCCGACCCTCCCCCTCATGCCGAATCAGTCCTCGCCGAACTGCAACGGAACTACGAGGAAGCACTGGGCCTGGGCTTCACCGGAACCGTGAGGATGAACTTCAAGGGCAAAGGCCGCAACGTGACCTACCGCAGCCTCCAACGAAAAGTCATCATCGAAGGCCCGGAGGAAGAAGAAGAAGA
>CEPZ01010272.1_pt1 | contig 15996 bp, 20 predicted proteins | sample 530461 | NCBI WGS metagenome assembly CEPZ01 (sample SAMEA2620106, study PRJEB7988) | marine metagenome | isolation source: saline water (ENVO:00002010), including | reverse complement strand
AATTAATTCTAATGGATTAGAAGCTCCATCTTTACCTAATTGATTATTTTATTTTCTTTTTTTAACAGATTTAATTTTTTTTGAAGAGAATTCCCTTAAATATAGTCTGCCTTAAGCAGAGATTAACTAAAAACTTAAATTTTACTTTTCGAACGAAATTTTTCCACACTTCGTATGGAAAAAGAAACTAACAGGAATTTAACGGTTCATTCTTCGTTCGCCAAGCTCACTCCTCATTCTCCCAAATCGCCTTCGGCGACTTCGTTAAATTCCGATGTTAAACTCAATATCCAACAGAATACTTTAAATACTAGTTTACTTATAATTATAATAAACAAAAAGAGGATGATAATATGGACATAACAATATTCTTTGCAAGACTTTGGGGAAGTTTCTTTATAATATTTGGTGCATTATTTATTATAACAAAACAATTAGGTAAAACAATAGAAATGACAGATGATAAAGCATTTGTCATATCAACTGGTTATATCACATTAATCATGGGCTTAGTTACAGTTATATTACACAATGTTTGGGTTTATAGTTGGGAAGTTGTTATTACTATTCTTGGTTGGTCTACTTTGATCAAAGGAATTTCAAAAGTTGGATGGCCAGAACAAATTCATAAGCAAGCTCAAAGATTTAAAAAGAAACAATGGCTTAGTGCAATATTTATAATTATTTTAGGGGCTTGGTTATTCTGGAGTAGTTTTATATAAAAATAAATATGGCAACAATAACAAAAAAAGAATTTAAAAAAAGAATGTGGAAAGTACCACTTATGATTAGTGTTATTGGACTTATAATCGTTATTATATTAGCTATATATGGGATTTATTTAATATTGCAAATGTAAACTATTTTTGTTCACAACCACTCTTTTCATTATCTTCCCAATAAAATCCATCATTACAATAAGTACAACTTGGTTCATCACCAGAATTAAATCTTCCATCCTTAGATTCACAGTCTTGTTTAAAATTAGCTATTCCTTCTTTATCAAATTCTGCAAATCCTGTATCAACTGTTTCAGAAGCTTCTGTTTTAGTCATTTTTGCTTCTTCACAGTGTGTACCATGGAATGCACATTTGCAAACAGCTGCAGGAACTTCTATTCCACAATAACCTGATTTAAGATCGCTTTTATATCCTACTTCACGAGATCCACTTCCGCATGCTGTAAGAAGTACTACAGACATAAGAATCATTAATATTATTATTTTGTTCATATTATCACCTCTTAGTTAACTTATATTAAAATAGTATTTAAAGTTTTCTCAATAATGTATGATTTTGTAACACAAGATTTATAAATTACTAAATTATAAATAATCATATGAAATGCACAAAATGTAAATCAAACATGATCAAAGGACATGAATGTTCTCATGTGTGGAAGAAAGCAGAGAAAAAAACATTCATTGGTGGAAAAAAGTATTATACTTATGCTTGCTCTAAGTGCGGGTTTATGGAATCTTATTTAGATGTATAAAAAGGTGATAAAATATGTATGAAAAACAAATGAAAAAATTAGATGTACAAGATATTAGTTTGATTAAATTGTCAGTAGCTTCATTTATATTGTTTTTAATAACAGTATGGCCTGCTGCAATGGATTTAGTTCATTCTATACACTGGGGTTGGTTCTTAGGAGCATTTATTGTGTTTGCTGCAAGACCTACATATAGGTTTTATATTAAATAATTTTTTTTTATTTATATTAATTCTCTTAAAAATCAACAAAAAAGGAACACATTTATAACACAAACTCTTTTCTTACTTATATAATGGGAGATTTTACCAAACTAGGCTTAAAAAAGGAAATTGTCAAAGTTTTAACTAGTTTAAAGTTTAATGAATCATTTGAAGTACAAGATAAAATTATACCATTAGCAATACAAGGTAAAAATATTGTGTTTACATCTAGAACAGGAAGCGGAAAAACACTTGCATACCTTTTAGGTTTTGTTGGGAAAATTAATAAAAAACATAATACACAAATGATTGTTCTTGTACCTACAAGGGAACTTTGCATTCAAGTTGGTAAAGAGATTAAAAAAATATGTAATCCCTTAGGTATTAATGTAGGTATTTTTTATGGTGGCAGAGAAATTAAAGGAGATTATAGAACGCTAACTAAAAAAACACATATAATAGTAGGAACTCCTGGAAGACTTATTATGCATGTAAATAATAAAAAAGTTAAAGTTGGTGATGTAAAATATTTAGTATTTGATGAATCTGATCAAATGTTTGACCAAGGTTTTTATGATGATTGTGCGTACATGAAAAAAAGAATAAGTAAAGATACACAGATTATATTATCATCAGCAACAATAACTAACAAAGTTAAGTCTTTTATTGAAAATGAAATAGTAAATTATGAATTATTAAGAATTGGTGAGCTAATTCCTAAAAATATAGTACAAGAAAAGTTATATTGTGAAAAAAAAGAAAAAAATAAAATATTATTAGATATATTTTCAAAAGAAAAGTTTAAACGTGCATTAATATTTTGTAATACTAAACAAAGATCATATAATATTACTGAATTATTGCAACATCAAAAGTATAAGGCAATATCAATAAGTAGTAATCTTGAACAAACAGAAAGATTGAAAAATCTTAGTTTGTTTAAAAGTGGAAAGATTAAAATTTTGGTTGCAACAGATGTTGCAGCTAGAGGTCTTCAAATTCAAAATGTTGATATTATTATTAATTATGATGTTCCAACAAAAAAAGAGATATATGTTCATAGAATAGGCAGAACTGGAAGACTTGATAAAAAAGGATATTCTTTAACACTTATCTGTCCAGAAGATGTTGACAGGTTTCATAATATTGAGTTTGAGTATGAATTGAGTGTAAAAGAAATCGAGAAAGGTAGTTTAGGTTAAAATTGAACACATATTATTTCACATAACCTTATAAACTAATACTAGTTCTAACACATTATGGCAGAATTCGATCGTACAAAGAAGTATTCCAAAGGTGGTTCTAGAGGTAGAGGCGGCTTTGGTGGAAGAAGAAAGTCTAGAGATAGTTCTTCAGGCAGAAGTAGTAGAGGTAGGAAGAGCTTTGGAAGTGGTTCTAGAGGTAGAGGCGGCTTTGGAGACAGAGGCGGTTCTAGAGGAAGAAGAGATTCTGGTAGATCTAGAGGTAATGTTGAAATGACTCAAGTTACTTGTTCTGCTTGCGGTGCTAAATGTGAAGTACCTTTTAAACCAACTACAAGTAAACCTTTATTTTGTGATGATTGTTTTGCAAAACAAGACAAAGATAGTTCTGGCAGAGGTTCTGGTAATAAGAACTCTGGTAAGGATCTTAAAATTATTAATCAAAAGCTTGACAAGATTATGAAGGCTTTAAAGATCGAGTGATGTGGCTTACAAACAGTGTTTTTTTGTTTTAAATATAGAAACTTCTTACAATAAACCCATTGCAGAATTAAACTTGTTAGTGAAATCAGCTTGAGAATAAACACCAGATATAGAATGTACTGGTTTAGCAGCAACATTGAAGAAAACAATTGTTGGAATACCTCTTACATTATGTTTGTCAGCCAAAGCTTTGTTTGAACTGATATTAACCTTTGCAAACTTTAGTTTTCTTGCAAACTGTCTTCTAAGATTTTCTAATATTGGTACCACATCTCTACATGCTTGGCTCCATGGGCCCCAGAAAAGCACAGCTACTGGAAACTGTGAATTTAGAATGAATTCTTCTAATGATTTTTCATCTAGTTCTGGTATCATATTATTATAAAAGTAGAGGTTAGATATAAAGTTTGTGTTTAAATACCAGATTTCCAAACCCCAGAAATACAAAACATTTTTAAATCAACTAAATAAACTTATATTTATGCCTGTGTAGCATGAACCTTATCAGGTTCAATCGGGATAGTGTGGCATAAAGCCACACATAAAAAAACAAAATTGCCTCTGTAGCTTAGTGGCTATAGCGGTCGCCTAGTAAGCGACAGGTCGCCAGTTCAAATTCAAGAAATTGATGAAAGTCTGGCCAGAGGCTTTTTTTATTCTTATATCAAATCAGGATAATCAGACATAATACCATCTGCTTTTTTCTTTTTCAGACGTCTAATAGAACCTTTCCAATTAACAGTCCAAACATAAACCTTAAACTCTTTTTGCAGTTTTTGTATAAACTTTTTTGTAAGCCTTGCAAAGAAGTGAGGATGAACACTATAACAACCAAGTTTTCTTGCGTTTCTTAATAAACCAACCCTTTTGTCAGAAACTAATCCGAGCTTTATTCTAGAATCTATTTGTTTTATTTTTTTTAAAACCCTTGTTTTATAAGAAGACAAAATTACATCTTTTGTTAATTTATGTTTTTCAACAAGCGCAACAATTATAGGATAAGATTTTTTATCTTTAATATGTATAATAATTTTACATTTTCCTTTTAAATATTGTAAAGCTTGGTCTAAAGTTGGAATTTTATAACCATTATTTGTTTTTAACTTTTTTAAATCTTTATATTCAAGATTTCTAACAAAACCTCTGCCATTAGTTGCTCTAGTTACTCTACGATCATGCATTAGAATTATTTCTCCTGATTTACATTTTCTTACATCAAACTCTATCATATCACATTTTAAAGCTAAAGCTTTTTTAAAGCCTTCAATAGTGTTCTCATCAAGATATCCAGGAGCTCCTCTGTGCCCTATTCTAAGTGTCATAATAGTTATTATTTCAATAGAATATATAAAGATATTGGCCTCATAAGTTACTACCGTTCATCACTACCCGAAGGTTCAGTCGGGAATAACATCAGAAAAATCCAGAGGATTTTTAGGACGCAAAAAGACCATTGGTCTTTTAAGCGTAATCATTGGCCATGATGTTGTAATTTGTTTGTATTTATAAGGTATACTATATATATTATAGATTGATAGAAAACTCTGTAGAAATCCTTACTCGGCTTTCAGCCTCGTAGTTGCCTTGCCTACTCGTACTTATGGAAATATTAGTCCGAGTTACGGCAAACAACTTTTGGCAACGATAGGATTTCTACAAAGCATATATGAAGATACATTTATATATAAGTAAAACTGTATATAATAATATAACAGGAGGTGCTTATTCATGACAAAATATAAAGGAAAATCAATGTTTGTATCAAGAGCTAAGAATTATAATAAAAAAGATGATTTAGATATGTATCCTTATTTTATACATGTGAAGTTCTTTAAAATCAATGACGCACATAAAACAACAGAAACACCTTTCCAAATATTAGAATTTAGAGTATTGAGTGTTTATTTTAAAGGATTTAAAGATAGTAAATTTCTGCCATGGGGTAATGATCTTTTATTCAATGATATTACAGAAGTAGAAATTGAGCAAAAAAATAAAAGATTATATATTACTAATGTTTAGTAAATAAGGGTCTGTGGTCTAGTGGCTATACTTAGGTACCATACATGACATCTCGTTGACTAGCTTTTGGTTCAAAATCGAGATAGTCGCCAGTTCGAGTCTGGCCAGACCCATGTTTTCTAGTAAATAAATACTTATAAATAAATCAAGAATCTCTAGTTGATATGGTAAATACACAAAATATGTACTTAGAAAGTTTAGTAATAACTGAAAATCCTAATGATCCAACATCTTCTGGTAGTTCAGCAACTACTTCTGAAGAAAGTATTACATTAAAGGATTATTTTAGCTTTAGTAAAGAATTATATTTTGTTGTTTCTTTGAGTCTAAAAACTGTAAAAGAAAGAATGTATCAAAGAAGAAATGGAATTTTACCTTTCTAGAATCTTACTTATTCTCAATCCTTGGATAAATACCAGGCAACATAAAAACTTTATTAATAGTAACAGCTAAACCTCTGTTTCTTTTAAACATGTGTTTAGAAGTAATCTTTGCATTTCCAATGCAAACTAATTCGTTCTTTAAAGTCATGACTGCTACCATGTCATCAACCTCAATATTATCATGAAGTTTAGATATACCAGGAATCTTTAAACTTGCACCATGACACAAAGAATTAACACTAGTATCAAGAACCCAGACCTTAGGTAAATGATCAACTGCAACTTCAATTGGTTTAATTACATGTCTAATAAATTTTTCATTATTTTCATTATTAAAATACCAAAAAGAATCTTTTATATCGTTCATTGTTACTAAAGTATCTTCTGAAAAAGTAGCTACCTTTGTTCTTCTTAATTCAGCCATGTGTGCGCCAGTATTAAGCTGTAAACCAATATCATGACAAAGTTTTCTTATATATGTTCCTGCTTCACATCCAACTTTAAACAACACATCCTGATCTTTGATGTCTAAAACATCTAAATAATAAATAGTTCTTTGTCTAAGTCTTCGTTTAACAGCACTTTTCACTGGAGGTAGTTGGTCAATTACACCAAGAAAGTTGTTCATTACTTGTTTTATTTTATCTTTATCAACTTTTTTGTGTAAATGCATTAAACAAACATATTCTTTTCCAGCAATTAGTAATGTTTGAACAATTCTTGTACCTCTACCAATAGCAGTTGGTAATACACCTGTTACTTTTGGATCCAATGTTCCAGAATGGCCTGCTTTTTTAAGACCTAGTATATCTTTAGCATAAGCAGTAACCTGGTGAGATGTAGGGCCTTTAGGTTTGTCTATATTGATGATACCATAGTTAAGAAGCTCTTTAACAGGTCTATTATATGGATCACAACCAAATTTATCAGAAGTTTCAGATTGTTTTTTAGTTAAAACATTTCTATTTAATTTTATAAATGGTAGGTTTGTCATTTTATACTCTTGTATGGGTTAATATAGGAGAAATAGTTAGTGTTTAAAAAGGTTATTGTTTTTTTGCTTCTGGTTTCTTTTCTTCTTTCTTTGGTTCTTCTTTTTTAGGTGTTTCTTTCTTTACTTCTGGTTTTGTTTCTTCTTTTTTACTTTCTTTTACTTTCTTTTCTGCTTTAGGCTTTCCTTTTAGTTTTTCAACTGCTTGCTGCATCTTAGTTTTTTCTTGCTTTTCTTCTTTTTTGAAAGATTTATATTCAATGCCTTCTAATTCTGCTTTAACAATGCCTTCTTTATCTTTAACAACATTTACTTTAACATGATGCGGTGGATTTTTAATACCATGCTTCCACATATGTTCATTTAAGTTTTTACCAATCTTTACATTATCAATGTCAGCTTTCATATGTTTTGCAAGAAACTCTTTTAATGCCTTGGATGCTTTTTTTGTTCTCTTCCATTTAGCTGATTTAAGAAATTCCCTTCTAAGAGGAACATTGTACACTCTTTTAATTTCTTTATTTTCTGCCATATTCATTTCACTTCGTTTCATTCATAGCTTTTAAATTAAAATTTAAAAACATTATGCTTTAGTTTTTACTCTTCTCCAAGATCTTTTAATAACTGTGTGTCTACCAGGATGAACTCTTCGACTTTTTCCATAAATCTTTGGAACTGTCCAAAAAGGTGCCCATCTAGTTCTTTTATTTAATTTTGCTAATCTGATTTTTCTACCTTTTGATTTGTATCTTGCCATTTTATTTTTCCTCTTTTTCTTTTGTAGGCATGTTTGGTTTTTTTTCAATAATTTCTTTATTATCAGTTTTTGTTATTTCTTTTTTTTCTTCTTTTATTATTTCTTTCTTTTCAACTTTTTCTACTTTCTTGTCAGTTGGTTTTTCTACTTCTTTCTTTTCAACTTTTGCAATTTCTTTTTCAGCTGGTTTTGTTATTTCTTTCTTTTCAACTTTTGCAATTTCTTTTTCAGTTGGTTTTGTTATTTCTTTCTTTTCAACTTTTTCTACTTTTGGTTTACCTTGATATAATGTACCAGCAATTTTGTCTAAAAATGATCTTCCTTTTGGTGTAGCTATTCTTCCTTTATGAACACCTTTCTCAGCTTTTATAACAAATCCAGATTGTTCTAATTGTTGCAAAGCTTTTCTTATAATAGAACCAGAACCTTTGAAAACTTTATCAGGTTTATGACCTCTATTTTTTCTTCCACCATATTTTCTTGTTAATTTTGATGTACCAATTGGACCTAATTTATATACAGATCTAAGAACTGCTGCTAAACGAATATACCACCAATCATTATCAACAGGTGGTCTTTCTTTATGCATTCCTGTCTTAACAAAGTCTGTCCAAATTGGTTTTTTTAAGCCTAAGTTTTTTAACTCTAAAGCTGCTTTTTCTATTAATTTGTTTGGATCAACATCATATATATTTGCCATGTAGTATCAAACTCCACTCTTATTTATAAATATTACTATATAATATAGTATAATTCAAAGATTACACTAATATTAATGTAATTCGTACCGACTAAAGAAGTTAAACCCTATGTTATGATATTCTGATGTAATATATAAATGTATCTTAAATATATATCTTTAGGTAATCTTTATATAGTTCTATATAATTAATAAGATTATAATAAAAATATAAATATCAAAAGAGGTATAAAAATGAACAAATTACAACATAAAGAACAAAGAGTATTGGTATTATTTGATGTGCAAAATATGTATTATTCTGCAAGAAACATGTTTAATGCAAAAGTTAATTTTCATGAAATACTAAAGAAAGCAGTATCGGGAAGAAAATTAATAAGAGCAATTGCTTATGTAATAAAAGCTGATATGAGAGATGAAAATAAGTTTCATGATGCTTTACAAGGAATTGGTATTGAAGTTAAAATGAAAGGTCTTCAGACTTTTATAACAGGAACTAAAAAAGGTGACTGGGACATTGGAATAGCAATGGATGCTGTGCGTTTGAGTAATAAAGTTGATACTGTGGTTTTAATTTCTGGTGATGGTGATTTCAAAGATTTATTATCTTATCTAAAGTCTCATGGATGTAGAACAGAAGTTATTGCATTCTCTAAAACATCATCAAGATTGATCAAAGACGAAGCAGATGATTTCTTTGACTTAGGTAGTGATATGAAAAAATATCTTTTGAAAGGAGATGCAAGGAAACCACACCCTAGATTTAAGAAACCATATAAGAAATCAACAAAACCAGCATACAAACAAAAGAAGTTGGTAAAGTCAAAACCAAGAACTCAATCAAAACCTAAACCAAGAGCTCAGAGTTTGCCTAATTTGAAAAGAAAGAAGAAATAGTTATTTCTTATTTTAATTATAGAAACATTTTGTTAGTTAGAAAAATAAGCCCTTAGCCGGACTTGAACCGGCGACCTTCTGCTTTCTGTATTAAATATACAAGGCAGATGCTCTAGCCACTGAGCTATAAGGGCGTAGTAAAGGTAAAATTATCATTATTTTTAAATCTATCTATTCTTTATTATATATAAGAAATACAAAAAATAAAAGAAAAAAATAAATAAAAAATTACTTGCTCTTAGCAACTGAAATAAACTCTTTGATTGCTACTACAATTGCAGCTGATCCAACTAAAACGCCAAGTTGTTTTAATAGCACATCAAGATAAACACCAAGATTGAACCATTCAAATACTAATGCATCAAAGTTACTGAATCTAACCATTAGTAATACTAATGATGCGATTAACAATGGCATTGTTTCCTTTTTTGTAATGTTCATCCAACCAATTGCTACACCTACAATTATCAGCAATAGAATAACCCATTTTTCAAATGCCAATGGTGTGTAATTTTCACCTATTGAATAAAACTGGAACATCTTAAAAAATGCAAATATGAACACAATTAAGATTCCAAACAGAAATAAGTCTTTATGTACTCCTTGATTTGTTTTCTTTTTTCCCATAAAATCCACCTCTTTTAATATAAATTTATTATTTATATATATTTGTGGATTAATCATATATAAATCTTTTGCTTTTTAACTAATATGATCCAAGACATCATGTGCATTCAAAGTGTTAATATGTTTCTTAATGATATTCCAATTATCACCTGACTTTGTCTTTAATATAGTTAAATAATATTCTTTTTCTTTGTTACTAATCCTTGCAAACTTGTCAGCCACAATTAAACCATATGGATAACCAGGAAATGTGAAATCATTGCTATTGTTTTTCAATGCTTGCATTATTATTTTGATATTTGATTGTTTGCTAAAGTCTAATCTAAACAAATAATCACTGTTTTTATTAAGTTTGACAAAAGTAGTATCGTACTCTTGCTCTGATTTATGTAATGGATGATAATAAAATTCATTTTGTTCAGGTTTTAAATCAAATATTGCTGGGACTATAGATCTGTTCTTATTAGTTATAATATTGCATGTTTTTGATAATGCACAGATATTTATTTTTGGTGCAGATTCATATAGTTCTTTAAAATATTCAAATTTATGAGTTTTATCAATCTCAAGATTGCCGTCAAGAACAATGATATCTTGCTCATGTAGTTCTTGTGTTATATCTTTTGCTAACTTTATCTCAGACAATGTTCTTATCAAATCACCAACTTGTGAAATTTCTACACGTTTACCACCAAACATCATTGTTTTGTCAAATATATTTATTAAGAAATCACCTTCTACCAATTCACCATCAACATTATATTTTTCAAATTTATAAAATTGTTTTTTATTATCCTCTGTTAATGTAACTAATGCATAGAACTCTTTTTTAATTGTTTTTTGTTTTTTATTGTTTTTGTATATTAATCCAAGGATTCTTATAAAGAAAAGACCTATGTCTGATGATTTGATTAGTTCTGAAGAACCGCCATCTATGAAACATGTTTGTCCATTAAACTCATTATTTTGTATTTTGTGAAAGTTTTCTTTATCAAGAAATATTTTTTCATTTTCAAAATCAAATAAACCATATTCAAAGAAAGCTTTATCTTGTTTAATAAAGTCTTTGTTAAGTATTCTTGAGATTATTTTCTTATACATGTATTTGGTTTTGTTCATGAATCAATGGTAGAATTAGGTATTAATAAGTATTGTTGTTGTAAGGGATATAGAATATAAATAAAAGAAAAAAAAGAAAAAAAACTATTTCAGATTCAATACATAATAGTTCTTAGTTCCTGTACTATGGAAATTTGTCATGATTATCTTTTTACCGTCACCACTTATTTGTGTTCCACTACTACTAGATTGGTATTCCCATGACAATATATTTTCTGCTTGTGGAGTGTCTTTTGTGATTATTGTCTTTGTATTTCCTTCTAAGTCTATCATTCTAAATGAACCATCACAATAATTAGTGATTCTATTGAAACAGCTAAAATACACTATTCCATTCATTGCACCACGTTGCTGCATTGCTCCTCCACCAATATTTTCTTTTATTGCACCTGTTGCAGTATCATATACATACACATTTCCATACTTGTTAGATATCAACTTTCCATTGTCAAATGCAATAAAACCATAGTCTTGAACAGACATTTTTGATACTTGTTTTGTATTCATATCAAGCACATAATTTCCACCATAAGCCTCATAATAAAGCTTACCACTTGCTTCATCAACAAATAACTTATTTCCAACATAAGGACTAGTATCTGCTCCTGCAGGTGTAAATGTAGCTAATGTTTCCTGATTTGAACCATCTAGATTCATTCTCATGAATCCATGTGCTTCTGCCCAATCTCTAGGATCAACACCTTCAGCAACTTTCCACATTCTTGTTGAAACATAAATCTTACTGCTTGTTACAAAGAAATTACCTAAGTCAACTTTTTGATAACCGCTTATATCAAGATTGATTCCTGAAAAAGAATTGTCTGATAACTTAACTCTTCCCATACCAACTTCATCAGCCCATCCTGATTTAGGATTTGCTCTTCTTTCATAAGCAAAATAAGCATATGCTGCATTATAATCAAGAATAGGTGTATTTGATAATGAACCTAAACTACTTGCTGCTTGTAATCCTTTATCAAAGATTTTTGTTTGTTGTTTTGAACCAGATGTATCAGTTACCCATAAAGTCCAATGGCCTCCGCCTGTTTCAGGATTTTTTATATGTTTTTTATAGATAATTTTTTGACCATTACCAGATATGGAAGCATATTCTCTCTTATTACCATCTGTAAAATCAGTCAATTGCACAATTGAACCAAAGCTTAGTGCTGGTCCTGTTGTTGCTACTGGTGTTGTAGTTGTTTCTGTGGGTGTTGTTGTAGTTGATACAACACATTTATGCATATCACATTTGTATCCTACTCCAGAATTACAATCTGCATCATATAAACATTGTACATCAGGATCTAATGCACTCATTTCTTTAGTTTCATCTGATTGTGTTAATGTAAATCCTGTTGTTGTAGCTTCTGGTGTAGTTTCAACTTGAACAATTTCTGCAGGTGCTGTAGTTTCTACAGGAGTTGTTGCAACTGGTTGAGTAGCTACAGGTTGTGTTGCAGACTCTTGAGGTATTATCCCTGGTGAAGGAACCCCTTCCCCAATTTTTTGTTGTTCATCATTGTCACAGATTTTATTTGCGTTTGCATCTAAACAACATTCTGTTCCAACTCTAATGTAAGGTTTTTCACAAACAATCATATCGCTTGGATTAAAATCACACGCTACTAAAAATATTGATAGAATTAATAAACTTATTATTAATAAATTTTTTATTTTCATATTTCCACCTCTGGTTTTTTTAATAATTATAATAGTATTTTTGTTATTATTATTTATAAATTTAACTAAAAATTCACACAAAACCAAACATTTTTAAATAAAATTCTACTTATTTGTTTTTATTATGCCAAAGTATGAATTAATTATTGCAGAGAAACCAAAAGCAGCAGAAAAGATAGCAAAAGCACTTGCCGACGGTAAACCAATAAAGAAATCAGTAAATAAAGTACCATATTATCTTGTTACACATGGTAAAAGAGACATTGTTGTTGCATGTGCTGTTGGACACCTTTATGGGTTAAAGCAAAAAGATACAGAAAAGAAGTGGAGTTTCCCTGTTTATGAGATTGAATGGCGACCTGCAACTGAAGTTAATAAAAAATCTACATTTCAAAAAAAGTATTTAACACTATTAAAAAAGTTAGCTAAAGACGCTGACGAGTTCACTGTTGCAACTGATTATGATATTGAAGGAGAAGTAATTGGTCTAAATGTAATAAAGTTTGCTTGCAAAAAGAAAGATGCAAACAGAATGAAATTCTCAACATTAATGAAAGAAGATATTGTAAAAGCTTATGAAAACAAGTCAAAACATTTAGATTGGGGACAAGCAAAAGCTGGTGAAACTCGGCACATGCTTGACTGGTTCTATGGAATAAATACATCCCGTGCATTAACTGCTGCAATTAAAACTGCAGGTGCATTCAAAATAATGTCAACTGGCCGTGTACAAGGACCTGCACTAAAATTAGTAGTTGATAAAGAAAAGGAAATAAGAAAATTTGTACCTGTACCATTCTGGCAAATAGAAATGTTATGTAATAAAAATAAAGATTTTCTTTCTATTCACAATCTTGGTGACATGTATGATAAAAAAGTTGCTAACAAAGTTATGAAAAATGTTAAAGGTCAAAAAAAGGCTAAAGTTGTTAATGTAACTCATAAAAAATTTAACCAAGCACCACCAAAACCTTTTGATTTGACTTCATTACAAATAGAAGCTCATGGTAAAATTGGTATGACACCAAAAATCACTTTACAAGTTGCACAAGAACTTTATACTTCTGGATGTATTTCTTATCCAAGAACTTCATCACAGATATTGCCGCCGAGTATTGGTTATAAAAAAATTATTACTAAACTTTCTAAACAAACTGGTTATATTAAAGAATGTGCTATATTATTAAAAAAACAATCATTAAGTCCTAATAATGGTAAAAAAACTGATCCTGCACATCCAGCTATTTATCCAACTGGTGTTCTGCCAAAAGCATTGAACGAATATGAAACAAAGCTTTATGATTTAATCGTAAGAAGGTTCTTAGCTACATTTGGTGACATTGCTGTGCGTCAAACAATGACTGTTAAACTTGATTGTAATACTGAAATATTTATTGCAAAAGGTACTTTGACTGTTGAAAAAGGTTGGCACATATTATATGGTAAACATGCTAAGTTTAAAGAAGAAGAACTCCCTCACCTACAAAATGGTGATATAGTTAATGTTAAGAAAATTTCAATGTTAGACAAAGAAACTCAACCTCCTAGACGATTTACTGAATCTTCTATTATTAAAGAATTAGAAAAAAGAGGGCTTGGTACAAAAGCTACTCGTGCAAGCATAGTTGATACATTATTTAACAGAGGATATGTTGATGGTAAAGCAATAAAAGCAACTGAGTTAGGAATAAGAACAATTGAAACTCTGGAAAAGTATTGTCCAAAGATTGTTGACGAAGAATTAACAAGGTTCTTTGAAACCGAAATGGAAAAGATCCGTGAGAAAGAATCTTCACCTGAAACAGTATTAGATCATGCTAAGAAAGCTCTTAATAAAATTATTAAAGATTTTAAAACAAAAGATAAACAGATTGGTAAAGAACTTTTACAAGCACAACGTGATACTTATGAACAATTGAATAAACTAGGACCTTGCACTGTATGTAAAAAAGGTAACTTAGGCATTAGAAAAGGAAGGTTTGGTAATTTTATTGCTTGCTCTGCTTATCCTAAATGTAAAACTACATTTTCATTGCCAGCTGGTTTGATTAAACCTGCTAACACTAATTGTAAAGAATGTAGTTTTCCAATGATCAAGATTATCCGGAAGGGAAAACGGCCTTTTAATGTTTGTTTTAATAAAGCATGCGCTAGTAAGAAAGTTACTGCTGAAGAGAAAAAAGAAATTAAAAAGGTTGAGAAAACTGGAAGAAAATGTCCTAAATGTGGTAAAGGTGATTTAGTTGTACGTAAGTCTGTATATGGTACATTCTTAGCTTGCAATAAGTTTCCTAAGTGTAGGTATACTGAAAGTTTAGTTGATGATGGTAAGGGTAAGTTTAAGAAGAAAGCTGTTAAAGGAAAAGTTGTTAAGAAAAAGTTTGTTAAAAGAAAAAAGAAATAGTTATTTAATCAATTTAAATTCTTTATCAAACACTATTGAACCAGAATCAGTTATGATGTATAATGGTTTACTATCGACATTGTAAATATTTATATCATAATTAGATTGTCCAAGTAATGTTAAGTCAATGTTTTGTATTGTGTTTGCAAAGTTGATAAGATTGTTGAGTTGGATTGGTAAGCTTGTTTGGTAATCTGAAACACCTTGTTCAGAAAAATCATTTCTTGCAGTCATGTCACTATAAATGTCAATGATTGTGTTAGAATTATAATGCACTTTTGATTCAAAAGTGTTTACTTTCACGTCTTGCTTTAGATCATAAGGCATATTGTTATAACATTCCATTGCATTTGTGTCTAAGAAGTTTTGTGTGTTTGATTCAAAGATTGCTTTGTTTAGTTCTTGTGTTGTTAATGTTATTTGGCCATAGTTAAGTCCTTGATGAAGTATAGAACATTGTGCTAACTGTGATAAACAACTATCCATGTATAATTGAACAGAAGATGTGTCTATGTTGGCCATTGTTGAAGTGGTTGAAGATTCTACATTCATGACTATTGCAAACATAATCATAATAATTACTAATAAAACTATACCTACAATAATGAATAATGAAATTTGTGATTTTTTTCTAAGCTTTGTTATAGTTAATATTGATAAAAATAATAATGATGCAAAGATTATTGCAAAAGATGGTTGTGCATCCTCTGTTGAACCTATAACATTTGCATTTAACTGGTTTTCTGTAAACAAAGATTCAATGTAATTTTCATTTGTATTGTAGATATTACAATAGTCTGGTTTATATTCTAAGATTTCTTGTTGTAAGTTTTGGTTTGTTGAAAATAAATTGATTGTGTTTGTTTCTGTTTGTTGTAAAAGATTGCCATTAACTAAATTAATAGTAGTATCTCCATGGGAATAGCTATTGATGTAATCTGGGTTGGGTTGGTGGGAAAAACTAGCAATTGTGTGGATACTATTTTCATCAATACCTACATTGACAATAGTTTCTGATAATTGATAATTA
>CEPZ01058632.1_pt1 | contig 16069 bp, 13 predicted proteins | sample 530461 | NCBI WGS metagenome assembly CEPZ01 (sample SAMEA2620106, study PRJEB7988) | marine metagenome | isolation source: saline water (ENVO:00002010), including | reverse complement strand
TTCACTTTTGATTTCGGCGCCCCGACGCCCCTTCGCCCCGGTGCCCCGCTTTTCTTTGCTTTTACAGTCTTTTTCTTACTGCCAAGGATTTTCTTGATTAGCGTTGCTCGCTTCTTGTTAGTTTTCTTAGAAATTTTCTTTTGCACAGCGGTCTTTTTTTTCTTTACTGTTTTAGCTTTACCCCTCATGCAATTACCCGTGTGAACATTATGTTATATACTTTACTGCTATCGGTTTTGATGTCATTGACCAGTGGTAAAAATGGTAAATGCTTACTTCAAACTACTCAAACAGACCGAACCAACTTCAGTTGAATTGTTTAAGCCCCTTCGCGAAGCGAATGGGGCTTCATGCAGTGTGCACCACACTCCGGGGTGCCACTCAAGGACCAATTGGTAAATTTCATCAATTCAAAGCTCAGCGGAGCTTTACTGCTATCGGTTTTAATGTCATTGAATAGTAGTAAATTTGGTAAATTCTGAGTAAAAACTAGAAAATATATGGTCCAGCCAGATTAATTATAACCATTATTAGTGAAATCGCACTCAGTCCCCTTACAATTATCTTGGACATACTTGGTGTAACTTTTTTAGCAACAGCTTCCGCCATTAACCCTCCGTCAAATGGTTTTAAAGGAAGAAGGTTGAATAACCCAATACCTAAATTCAATATGAAAATCCACTGGAAAGCACCTACAACAAACCACAAAGCTTTTGCAGGAACCCACGGATGAGCCTGGAAACATAATGGATTCACAATATTCTCAGCACAAACAATAGCCTGTATTCCAATATAGCCTCGTCCGCTCTTATCACCTAGTTGTATTGGAAACGCCCCTTGATCTGTATTCATGCTGATGCTTTGTCCTGGTTTCAAGTCTTTAGTTACTCTTGCAAAATCATCCATACTCCTGATTAATTGCCCATCAAGACTCTGAAGAATTGCTCCTTTCTGAAGCCCTGCTAATTCTGCAGGTCCACCAGCATCTACTTCAACAATGTGGGTTGCTGGAACAAATGTAGCTAGTCCAGGAATAATTGCAAAAGTAAGTAGGAGAAGTGCAAGCCCTGCTATAATGAAATTCATGAAAGATCCTGCAACATACATTCTTAATTGAGGCAAGAGTTTTGATCTTTTCAGTTTCTTGTCATCAGGCTCTACAAAAGCTCCAATTGGTATGAATCCGAGAAATGCAAGCCCCACAGATTTCACTTTTATGTTCTCAGCTCGTGCAATAATCCCATGCGAGAACTCGTGGAAAACCAGCACAACAACCAGCCCTATTACTCCGAACCAGAATGGTATTGTTACTCCTGGTATCACTGGTATTGCGCCTACAGCTGCTTCAGGTGTTGTGAAAATTGCTATAGTGCTCTTCATAAGCGTGATAAATATGAAAACCATTGCAATAAATCCAATTACAATCCCGAAGCTTGAGAACCATCTCCAGAACCTTGGACTTATCCGAGCAACAGCATTTATCAATCTTACACCGTGTTTTGTGTGAAAAAGCATGAATGGCCAGGCTTTTTTGAAGCCTTTTCTTTTCTTCAGATAGTGGTTTCCGCTTATAATAAGAGCAACAAGTATTGCCACTATATAATATCCGTTCATCAAACACTAGAAGAATTAAGAGTTTATATATTTGTCCTATAAGAGGAATGCAGCAGCCACAAAACCAATATACGATGCAATAAGTATTGCGCCCTGCCATCTGCGAATCTTCTTTCCTTTCCAAAGCATAATCAGCATAAGTGCTGTGACTCCCAGCATAATTGGCATGTCAAATGATAACAGTCTTGGTATTGCCTTTATTGGCCTGACAAGAGCAGATAATCCCAGAACTGCAGAAATATTGAACATATTGCTTCCAATAATATTGCCAATTGCAATTTCCTGCATTCCTTTTTTAGCTGCCACAAGGGATGTGACCAGCTCTGGCAAAGAAGTTCCAAGCGCAACTATTGTCATTCCAATTACAATCTGCGGAATCATGAAAAATTCTGCAATTGTTTTTGCTGAACCAACAAGCAAGTGGCTTCCAATTATCACACCTGCAAGCCCAAGCATACAGAAAATAATACTCTTTCCAAGGCCTTCTTTGGGCTTCTCTTTTTTGTTATTCTTTTCTTTTGAAAAAAGCCGGCTAATGTAAACCACAAGGCATGCAAACAGAATAAATCCTTCAATTCTGCTTATTCCGCCCCAAACCAGCACAAAACAGAGCACTGAAACCAAAAACATTATCATTCCGTGCTTGAAGTCGCTTTTTTTGATCTTTACAGTGAATAAAAGAGCTGCAGCACCTAAGACAAGTGCTATATTTGCAATATTAGACCCCACAACATTCCCAACAGCAATCTCACTTGCTTTTACAAAAGAAGCCACTACTGAAACTGCCATTTCTGGAAGAGATGTTCCAAAAGCAACAAGAGTAAACCCTATTACAAATTTGCTGACCCCAAGTGCTCTTGCAATATTAGCAGAACTTTCTACAAACCAGTCTGCTCCTTTCAAAAGAGCTGCAAAGCCCACAACAAGCAGAAGTATTGCAAGTATCATGTCCATTTTTTCTTAATAAACTCTTTAGCTGTAATCACTATATAAACTAATGCCGAAGACCCGATTATCCATGGCCAAATGCTAAGTGGAAGTGCTACTGTATGGAATAAGTTCTGAAGTGTTGGCATATAAATTATTGCTAACATCAGGAGCATTGATGATGCTATTGCCAGCCAGAGCCACTTATTTGAGCTGAATTTTACATTGTACTCTGTGCGTACTGCCTGTACCCTTACTAGCTCTAGCATGATTATTGTTGCAAGAGCTACAGTCCTAGCCTGCGCAATCGGCATTCCTGTAATCAGAACCCATTTGAATAATCCAAGTGTTGCTATACACATTAAAATTGAAACAAGCACTATACTCTTGAGCATGCTTTTGGAAATTGTTTTCTCTTCAGGGTTTCTAGGTTTCCTGCTCATTATTTCCTGGTCTGCAGGATCAACAGCTAGCGCTACAGCAGGCAGGCCGTCTGTGAGTAGATTTATCCACAATAGCTGAACTGCCAGAAGTGGTAATGGCATTCCAAGCAGTGCTGCAACAAAGATTATCAGAACTTCTCCTGCATTGCTTGTAAGCAGATAATTCAGGAACTTTCTGATATTGTCAAAAATAGACCTGCCTTCCTCAACTGCTTTTACAATTGTTGCAAAATTATCATCCTGTAAAATCATATCTGCAGCACTTTTTGCAACATCAGTTCCAGAAATCCCCATTGCAACTCCTATATCTGAGCTCTTAAGTGCTGGAGCATCATTAACCCCATCCCCTGTCATTGCAACTGTATGCCCCTGTTGCTGCAGTGCTTTAAGGATCCGAACTTTGTGCTCTGGCGATGCTCTTGAGAATACAGAGACGTTTCTAATAATCTTTCCAAGCTTCTCCTCGCTCATTTTCTCCAGGTCTTCTCCTTTAATGTCAAGATCTCCTTTAGAGTAAAGCCCGATTTCTTTTGCAATAGCGAGAGCAGTTGTGTGGTGATCACCAGTAATCATTACAGTTCTGATGCTAGCCATTCTACATGTTCTAATTGCTTCCCTGACTTCTTCTCTTGGAGGATCTATCATTCCAACAAGCCCTAGGAACACTAGATTGTTCTCAGCTTTTTTCAGTGTAATCTCGCCCTTTTCTGGCAGTTTCTTATATGCTAATGCCAGAACACGAAGCGCCCTGCCTGCCATGCCAGTAGTTGTTTTCAGAATCTTTTTTCTTCTTGCGTCTGTCAGCTTCTTTTTAACTCCCTTGTCATAATAGTAAGTGCAGTGATCCAGCAATATTTCAGGAGCTCCTTTTGAAAATGCAAAAGTTTCCTTTCCTTTACTGTGCACAGTCGTCATACGTTTTCGAATAGAATTAAATTCAAATTCTTTTATTCTCTCATATTTTTTCTTTAGTTTTTCAATATCCTGCCCTCCTTTTAGAGCAAGAGTCAGCAGACAACCTTCTGTAGGGTCGCCGTGCATTTCCCAGGTTCCTTCTACTTCATTTATGAGTGCATTATTGCACAAACAGCCTGCTTTCAGCATCAAATCCAAGTGCTCATGGTCTTTTTTTGTTGCTTTCCCGCCTTCAATTATTACCTGACCTTCAGGAACATATCCAGTTCCGGTTATTTTTACCACTCGACCGTTAATGTAAGCCTCTCGCACAGTCATCTGATTCTTTGTCAGCGTTCCTGTTTTGTCAGTGCAGATAACATCAGTACAACCAAGTGTTTCAACTGCAGGAAGACGCTTTATTATAGAATTATTAGCTGCCATTTTCTGCAGGCCCACCGCCAGTGTTATTGTCACAACTGCAGGAAGCCCTTCAGGAACTGCAGCTACTGCAAGGCTGATTGCAATCATTAAAACCTGGAACAGAGAGCCACCCCTCAGCATTTCCAATCCAAATACCACAGCACAGATAATTAGTATTGCAATTCCAAGGAATTTTCCAATTTCCCCTAGTTTTCGCTGGAGTGGTGTTTCTTTTTCAGGAGCTTTCTGTATAAGTTTTGCAATATCTCCCATTTCAGTGTTCATTCCAGTTGTTGTTACAACACCTGTTGCTCGTCCACCTGTCACAATCGTGTTCATGAACACCATGTTTGTGAGCTCTGCTAGATTCTTGATTCCTCCAGGAAGTTTTTTGACACCTTTGTGAACAGGCACAGATTCTCCAGTTAGTGCAGATTCATCAACTCTGAGGCTTGCGCATTCAATAAGTCGGATATCTGCAGGAATTTTGTCTCCGGATTCAAGCATTACAATATCTCCTGGAACTAGATTTGTAGAAGATATTCTGCCAGGTAAATTGTTTCTGACAACAGTTGCTTTAGGTGCTGCCATTTTCTTCAGAGCTTCCATTGCTTTTTCAGCCCTATACTCCTGTATAAATCCAAGAACTGCATTGAGTAGTATTATCACAACAATAACCCCAGTGTCTATCAAACTCTCTGGATCCTTTCCAAGAATACCAATCAGTCCTGAAATCACTGCAGCTGCTACCAATATAATTACTAGTGCACTTTTGAACTGCCGTAAAAATATTTTCAGTTTCGAATCCTTTTTCCCTTCTTTTAATTCATTTGGCCCATATTGTCTGTATAAATTGTTTGCTTCAAACTCAGTTAAACCATGTTGAGAAGTCTTAAGACTTTTTAGCACTTCTTCAACTTTTTTTGAGCTGTAAATAGAAACCATTACTTGTAAAACCTCTTCAAACACTGCCTGAATAAAATTGGAGTTATTATTACCATCAATATAATTGAAGTAACAATTACAGTGTAAATTTCTGAAGAGAATATGCCCATACTTTTTGCAAGAACTGCAATAACAAGTGCTACTTCTGCTTTACCCATCATTCCTGTTCCAATCACTGTCGAATGTTTGAATGATAATCCTGATATTGAAGCACCAAGGAATGAACCTATGAATTTTCCTGCAAGCGCAACTATTACTATTACAAGCACGAGATACCAGTATTGTATAAGTGCTGCAGGGATTAGGAAGCTTCCAACATACACAAAGAAAATCGGTATAAATAGACCGAATGTCATGCTGTAAATTTCGTGTTCTATTTTTTTAATATGTCGTTTATCAAAAATAGTTCCTGCTAGGAAAGCTCCTATGATTATTGAAAGTCCGATGCTATGTGCCAGGAATGTTAGTAAGAACAAAATCATAAGTATCATTGACAAGTGTCCTTCTTTAACGCGCAAATCCAGATGTTTTCCAAAATCAAGAACTAGTTTGGATATTTTTGGTCCTAGTATAAGTACTGCTGCAAAGAATATCAGCATTTCAATCCCCAAAATCCCAAATGTCATCGCTGATGCTGTGCCTTTTCCAACAACTCCCATTACAAGAGTAAGCATTGCCACACCTAAAACATCATCTACAATCGCAGCATCTATTATAGTGTAACCAATGCGTGTTTTCAAGCATTTCATATCATCAAGAGCTGTAATTATAACACTCACACTAGTTGCCATCAATATAGTTGCAAATACGAAGCTGGTTGTTGTTGGCCAGTTGAAAACAGCAGAAGCCAGAATTATTCCGCCAAAGAATGGTACAAATGCTCCGAAAATCGCAGTCATCACACCACCCCTCCAGAATCTTTCAAAAGCTTTCATGTCAAATTCAAGGCCCATAAGGAACATGAGTAACACTATTCCAATATCTGCAAAATGGTGAAAGAACTCTGTAGGGCTGAAAATGGCCAGAACTCCCGGACCTAATATCATTCCTGCAATAATTTCTCCAACATCGCTTGTCTGCCCTAGTTTCTTGGCGATATAACCACCTATTTTCGCGAAAAGGAGTACTATTGCTAATACGATGAAGATGTTCATCAAAAGCGAGTAAGTTTTGGGTGGTTATAAGCTTAACGAGTTGCCAATAACCGATTAAGAATTCAGGGCGGGAGGGTGGGTCTAAGCTATTGGCTTGACTAAATAAAAACTTATAAAGACTCCAGCGTATTCTCTAGAAAGGTGCGGAAATGGCTGATTGCCCGAATATTGAAATCAATAAGCAGAACTGCAGGTGCACATACCCAGGCTGTTCGAAAAAGTATAAGTGCTGTGAATGTCTGAAATTTCATCTGGATCGGCGCGAACTACCTGCCTGTTGTTTCACTTCAGAAGCAGAATCAACTTACAACCGCTCATTTGCAAAATTTATAGAGGATAATCAATGAAAGAATACTTGGATATGGTAAAATACGTTCTTGAAAACGGAGTGCGGACCCCAAACCGAACTGGAGTGGATACACTCAGCTGTTTCGGTTATTTTTACAAAGTAGATCTGGCAAAAGGTTATCCGCTTTTGACAACAAAGAAAATGTATTTTAATTCCATGCTTCGTGAGCTTTTATGGTATTTGAGTGGCGAGGAACATATCCGAAACCTCAGAAAGCACACAAAAATCTGGGATGCCTGGGCTGATGAAGAAGGTAGGCTTGATACTGCTTACAGCCGGTTCTGGAGACGCTACCCTGTTCCTGAGAAAAGTGTTGAAGGGGAGAAATGGGGAACAAAATGGATATCTACTGACCCAACAAATGGCCAGAAAGTTTTTGATCAGATCCAGTATGTTATTGACACTTTGAATGAGCTAAAAAAGGACCCAATGTCCAGTAACAGGCGAAGAATGGTTGTTTCAGCTTGGCACCCTGCAAATGCTGCAGAGAGCAGACTTCCGCCATGTCATTATACTTATGTGTTTTCAATTATCAATAATAAACTGAATTGCCATTTAACTCAGCGTTCCTGTGATATTGCTCTTGGAGTTCCATTCAATCTTGCTTGCTACTCGCTTCTTACAATGCTGATTGCAAAAGAAACTGATTTTGAAGTTGGAGAATTTGCACACACTCTTGTAGATGCGCATATTTATGAAAATCATGTTGAAGGTCTGAAAGAACAGCTTACACGAGAACCAAGACCGCTTCCTCAATTAAAAATTGTTGACAAACCGTTCAATAATTATCGTTTTGAGGATATTACTCTTGAGAATTATGATCCACATCCTGGAATAAAGTTCGAGGTGGCAGTATGAATATTATTCTGATTTGTGCATTAACAAAGAATCGTGTTATTGGTAAGGATAACAAGCTTTTGTGGCATATTCCAGAAGACTTGCAGAATTTCAAAAGGCTTACTCTTGGCAATTCAGTTATTATGGGAAAGAAAACTTTTGAATCAATTGGAAGCAAGCCATTTACCGGTCGAAATAATATTGTTCTGGATTTTGTGAAAAGTGAAATTCCAGGAGCAACTGTATGCACTTCAATACCAGAAGCATTGGACAAGGCTCGAGAGTTTGGTAAAGAGATTTTCATAGGAGGCGGAGCCAGTATTTACAAACAGTTTCTGCCACTTGCTGACAAAATGTATTTGTCTTATGTTAAAAAAGAGTATGAAGGGGATGTTTACTTTCCAGAATTTGATGAATCTGAGTGGAATGTAGTTAAAAGAGAGGATCATGAGGAGTTTGAGTTTGTTGAGTATGAGCGAAAACCTACTGAAACTACAACTCATACAACAGAAACTTCGAGCACAACTCCTTAACTTCCTGTCTGATTTCTGTTAATTTCTCCTCATTGTTATGATTGTTTATTGTTTTATCAATTAATTCAGCAACATACTTGCACTCACTTTCTTTCAAACCTCTTGTTGTAATCGCAGGAGTTCCAAGTCGAATTCCTGAAGGATCAAATGGCGATCGGGTATCATAAGGCACTGCATTTTTGTTAACTGTAATTCCAGCTTTGTCTAATGCAGTTTCTGCTTCCTGTCCTGTAATATTCTTGTTAGTCAAATCAATTAGCATTAAATGATTATCAGTTCCTCCAGTTACTAAGTCAAATCCTTTTTCAATTAAAATTTCACTCATTACTTTAGCATTCTTAACAATCTGAGCAGCATAATCTTTAAACTCCGGCTTTAATGCTTCTCCAAAAGCAACAGCCTTAGCAGCAATCTGATGTTCGTGCGGTCCGCCCTGCAGACCTGGAAAAACAGCTCTGTCTATTCTCTGCGCAAGATTCCACTTGCTTTTTGCATGATATTTTTCCTTTAATTTGTCCTCTTCCCTGCACATTATCATTGCGCCTCTTGGGCCTCTCAGAGTTTTGTGAGTTGTAGTTGTAACAATATCAGTGTGTGGGAAAGGGCTTTGATGAACTCCGCCTGCAATTAAGCCGGCAATATGCGCAACATCTGCCATTGAATAAGCACCAACACTTTCTGCAATTTCGCTGAATCTCTTAAAATCAAATTCTCTTGGGTATGCAGTTGCTCCTGAAACAATTATTTTTGGCTGATGCTCTTTTGCCATCTTTTCAATTTCATCATAATCGATTTTTCCTGTTTCCTTGCTAAGTCCATACTGCGCTGTTTTGTACAGTTTTCCAGAGAAATTAACTTTATGACCATGTGTTAAGTGCCCGCCATGCGCAAGGGCCATTCCCATAATTGTGTCTCCCGGATTTAAAACAGCAAAATAAGCAGCAGCATTTGCAGGACTGCCTGAGTAAGGTTGTACATTCACGTGCTCGCATTTGAATAACTGTTTTGCTCGCTCTATTGCAAGCTCTTCTACAGTATCTATAACTTGATTTCCGCCATAATATCGCTTTCTTGGATAACCTTCAGCATATTTGTCATTCATTGGAGAAGCCATAGCTTCACGAACTGCCTGGCTTGAGAAGTTCTCTGAAGGAATAAGTTCGAGTCCATACTGTTGTCGCTCTGCTTCAGCTTGCACTAGTTTGTCAATTTCAGAGTCTGAATTCTGCAATGCATTTCGTATTAGATTTTCTTTTTCCATTTCCCCTTACATCCCTTAAACAGGCGCTTTTTTTCTGTAAATACCTGCTTCTGTAACTATGATATCTAATGCCTGATCATGTTCTTCTATTGGAACATCTTCAACTAATTGCAAATCAAAAGCCAAGCCTACTCGTTTTGCTGTGCTTTTTTCAAAAATCTTGTCAAAAAATCCAAAACCTTGTCCTAATCTGTTGCCATTTTCTGCAAAAGCAACATTTGGTGCCACTATTAAATCAAGTTCTTCTGGAGTTATTGCAACTTTGTTGTTTTCACTTGGCTGAGGTACTCCCATTTCATTTTTCTGCAAACCTGCAGAGCTTTCAACTTCCACAAACATAAGGTCTGCATCTTTTTTTCTTAAAACAGGCATAGCAACACGTTTCCCCCTGCTCAATGCTTCTTCTACCATTTCCATTGTGCGAACTTCAGAATCTTTTGAAGAATAAAACAGAACACATTCTGCATCTTGAACTTCTTTTAATGTAAAAAGTTTTTCATTAATTGCATTGCTCTTTTCCATAATATCATCTAAGTCCAGAGCATTTCTTTTTTCAAGCGTTTGTTCGCGTAATTGTTCTTTTTCCATTATACTTTAGGAATTAATGGGCCACCCTTTTTTACAACCTCTCTCCAACTAGTCTTTATTAATTTTTGCATTTTGTTCCACATTCCATCCATAACTTCCATGTAATTCTCTTTCATAACAAAAGCTTCCTGTCCCTTTTTAATTGGGAACCACTTTTCGCAGTCTTTGCAGAATGCCTTGGCACCAGGATTTGAATCATCTCGTGGAAATAAGAATGAGCTTGAGCAGTCAGGACATTCTATCATATGTGCTCTTGTGAAAATTCCCTTTTCCACAAGACTTGAAAACAGTTTCTCTTCAGTGCTGTTTTTCGGCACAATTACAGGTTCTTTTCTTGCTATCATTTGCAAAGTAGCCATTTCAAAATCTTCAGGCTGAACAACTTCTTTAGGCATGGTTTTCTCAATCTGCACTTTGACAGTGTTTAAGAATTCCTTTCCATCTGATTTTGTTCCAGTGTGCTCTATATTGATTTCAAGATTTGGGGAAATTTCTATGAATCGAATTTTTTCATCCTTGCTTTTAAATCTGGCTTTTATTGTTATTGGATTATCAAAATTTCTAGGATCTATAATTGGTTTGTATTTTTCTTTTGTAAGAGAATTAACTAGCTGACAGAACTGTTCATTATTCAGCGATTTTCCGTCAATTATAATATGTTCTCTCATCTTGCCCTCCTGTTTCCAGTGGTCAGTGGTCGGTTGTCAGTGGTCAGTAGTCGGAAACCGAGTGCCGAGACCCTGACTACTGACTGCTCTTCTTTCATTCCTTCTCATCCTCCTCTTTTGCTAAGAAGTATCTTGCTGGTTTGTTCCGAGCAATCTGCTGTTTTGTGAGAATACCTTCACGAACAAGATCTGCAAGTCTGTGCCTTATCCATGGATTGCTCATCTCAGTTTTTTGAACAATTTCTTCAGCTTTCAATCCTTCCTGTTTTCTAAGTACTGAAAATATTGCTTCATCTGCAGGTTTTGAGCCTCTGATTGTCGATACTGTCTTGCTTTTCTTTGGAAGTTTAATGGCATCAATCTTTTTTTCTCCATTTGCTTCTGCTTTAGCTAAAGATGTTTTGAACAAGTTGAACATATCTCTAATGCTGTCAGTTTCCTCATAAATTTGTTTCAGAGCTTTGTCTGTGAATTTGTATTTTTCTAATCCGCTAATTTCAAGCCTTTTTCTGACAATATCCATTATCTCCTTTATACTTGGTTTTTCAAAATGAACTTCTGCATCCATTCGTGCATAAAAGTCTTGTCTGTCTGCTTGCAGAAGCTGTAATTTGTTTGGAATGAAAGTTAGAAGCACAAGAATGTTGTTATCATTTCTAACTGCCTGATCGTAAAGCGCTCTTAGATATCCAAAAAATATTTTCCGCTCGTTCCTGTCCATAGTTGCTGCTTCTTCAATATCATCAATCATCAAAATGAATTGCTCAACTAATGTTGAAAGCGCGCAAATAAACTGAATAACATCTACAGAAGATGATACGATTTTTCCGAATTGCAAATCCGGCCTGACTTCATCCTTACTTCTAAATAAATTGTTTTTGAAGAAAATATTAACGATTTTTTCAGGTATGCCCTTGGTCTCCATTACTGTTCGGTTCTCTGGAGAATTGTTAAGTTTGTCATATTTGCCTGCCATTAACTCTGAAGCAATCTGGTCGTAAACCCCTCTAAGGGTTTTTGTTGCAAAAGCTGAAGAATATACTGCAAGTTTCTTTGATTCTGCAATATTTATGTCGTTTTTTAGCCTTTCTAGAGCATGAGATTTGCCATTTCCATATCCACCTATTGCAAAAATTAGCTTTGACCTCTTGGTGTTAGTCTCTTCCTGGAGCCTTTTCAGCGGTTCAGTATACACTGTGGCCGCTATTGCAAAGTGCGTCGGCACTGTGTCTGCAAAAGGATTTTCGAACATTCTGTTATTTCCACCATTCCTGTATTGTTTTCTGATCAAAAGCTTGTTGAAAAGGTTTTAAATAGTTTGTTATTTTGCAATCAATTTAAAACATTACGACAATACAAGCTCATTCGAGTTTTAAAAGTGCTACTCTTGATTCCTGTTTTGAATCTATGAGTGTATAGCCTGTATTGTTTTCTATCTCCCCTGCGAACTGCATAATTTCCTCGTGCGTGGGCATTTGCTCATGCTCCAACCGGTCTTTTGAAAAGCCCACATGCATGTATGCTTTGGCTTCTATGAAGTCTGGGGCATATTTTTCAATGTATTTTCCGAATTTTTCAGGGTTTTTTAGAGAATCTCGCATTAAAGTCAGCCTCACAACAGTCCTGCATTTGAAGCTTTTTAGAAGTTCTAAGCTCTTGTTTAGCTTCTCCCAAGTTCCTTTTACCATTGGTCTGTCAATTTTCAGATAATCTGCCTTTACTGGAGAATCCACTGAAATATACAAATTCGTTGGTTCAGGAATTTTTTCAAGCATTTCAGGATTTGTGCCGTTTGTAACCAGAAAAGTTGTGAAATTTCTCTTGTGGAATTCTTCAATTAATCCAGGCAATTTCGGGTAAAGTGTTGGTTCTCCTGCAAGAGAGATTGCAGCTTGATTCGGCTCCATTGCCTCTTCAAACAGCTTCATATTGATGCCTTCCCTGCCTTTAAATCCCATGAGTAATGCTCTTTGTGCTTCAATACAGCCGTTAATGATGTCTGCTGGCTCATCTATCTCCACATCGTCCATATTCACCCCGATAGTCTTCTCAATTGGCCTCCAGCAGTAAACGCAGGATTGATTGCACCAAGCTACTGTTGGAGTCATTTGCAAACAGCGATGCGAGTTTATTCCGTAAAATTTCTGTTTATAGCAAAAACCACGTTCGCGTATTGATTCCTTTGTCCAGTGGCAGATTTTTACAGCACTGTGGTTGCCCACAATTCGGTATTGCTGTTTTTCAAGAAGTTGTTTTAAATCAGAATTCATTTCATTTACTCATCTTCTTTGCTTCTAGGAGTTTTCTCTCAATATTCTTTATTTTGCCCGGTCTATAATTTTCCTCTGTTGCCAGTTGTAAAGCTAGTCGAAAATGTTCAACTGTTTCTTTCTTCTTGTTCAATTCTTTATAACAGTCTCCAATTTTTTCATGAACATCTGGCATTAATCTGTTATCCTCTATCTCAATTAACGTTTCAAGTCGTTTGTTAAAATACTTAATAGCTTTCTTATAGTTGCCTTTTGAGAAGTGCCTTTTACCAATTCTATTTAATGTTGAACCAACACTGGTCTTAATTCCAAGTTCTTCTAAAAGTTTTACCTTCTTTTTATACCATATCAAATAGTAATCCAGTTCTTCTTCCTCTCCTGTTGTTGCATCAACATAGCAGTCTGCAAAGTGTCCATATAAAGTTGCTCTAAGTTTCTTATCTCCTAAGGCATCTGCTTTTTTCATAGCATCCTGATAGTGTTCTATTGCTTTTTCTCTGTTTCCAGCAGCAAGCTCATTTTTTGCAATTTTGTCAATAACAATTATGATCCCTTTTTCACTTTTAATTTTTTCATTTATTTCCAGACTTCTATTATAATAGTCTCTTGCAGCTACATATTGTCTCTGTCTATGGTAGCACTCTGCCATTTTTTCATATAGGAATGTTGCTTTTTCATATGTTCCAACCCGTCTTATTATTCCAACACTATCATGATAAAAATCTAACGCTTTGCCGTATCTCTTTTTCTTTTTTTCATAAAAATAGGTGTCTCCTATTAGTTCTAACAACTTTGCCTCACCTTCTTTAAATTCTCCTTCTCTTACTATTTTCAAAGCCTCAAGAAAGTACGGCCTTGCTGCGTTTTTACTTTTTCTCTTTTTATTATTAAGTATCTGCATTCCAAGTTGTTTACTTGCAATTGCTTTCATTGGCAAGCTGCTTTTTTTATTTCCTATAATCTTCAAAAACTCGTCATAAACTGTAAGGTCGTTCTTTCCAAGCTTTTTTAAAATTGTTTTTAGGTTAGTATATTCTTGTTGTTCTGTTTTTGACAGAGTTTCAATTAATGTCCTATCCCTATCCCATCTAATTGATTTTCTGCTTTTTTGTAAAAATAATGTATAATTTGGAGCATATTCTTTTGTAAGTGTCTCTATTTTTTCTAGAATCGATTCTTTATCTCTTCTATTTCGTATTCTATAGAAAAATGGGTCATAAAGTATAATTTTCAACAATGCCCAGGCCCATTCCTCATTAGTTACTGAAACTTTTTTATCTTGTATTTTTTCTATTAATATCCCAAACCTCCTCTCTTTTCTCGCAACCCCTGGGGATTTAGACAGAGATGGGGCATGACTAATAAAAGGGACGCTAGCAATTGAAGTTCTTTTTGTACTGTGTATAACTGTTCTTAATGCTTCTTTTATTTCAGTATTAGTTATCCTCTTTCCAGAATAAACTGTTTCAATAATTTTTTTAATTTCGTTTTTAAGATTGGTTAATAGTCTTTCTTTCTCAATTCCTGGTAAATATTTCATTGCCTTACCTGGTTTATCTCTCCTTACCTATAAAAACATTACTTTACTTGAACTTCCATAAAATCACTAGCAACTTTTGTATTTCTAAATTTCTTTTTTGCTTGTGCTAAAAATGTTTTAGTTTCCTTGTAACGAGGGCTGATATGTGTCAAAATAAGCTCTTTCACTTTTGCTTTTTTAGCAAGCTCTGCTGCTTGCACATTTGTGCAGTGCTTTACTTTTTTTGCCCAAAGCTTCATTTCATCACCATAAGTTGCTTCGTGGATTAAGAGATCAGACTTTTTAGCAAACTCTATCAGTTTTTCAGAATATGCAGTATCTCCAGAGTAGGTAATTGTTTTTCCAGGCCGATCAGGACCAATAACCTGTTCTGGTCTTATTTTCTTCTTTCCGATTTTTACACTCTTTCCTTTCTGCAATTTCTTGAAATCCGGTCCTTCTACACCCAATTTCTTTGCTTTAACAGCATCAAATTTCCCTTGTTTTGGCATTTCTTCGAATTTGAAAGCAAGAGTTTCTACTGAGTGACTTACTGGAAGTGCAAAAACACTATACTTTTTCCCAGCACAAACCATTTTTTTACTTGTAATATCATGAGCAACTACATCAAATCTGCAGTTAAAGTGCCCGGTTTTCATTATCATGTCTACGAATTTCTTAGTGTGCTTAGGGCCGTAAATGTGAAGGTCTTTTGCGCGGTTCAGGAGCGACATACTCTGAATTAGGCCAGGCAATCCTGCAAAATGGTCTGCGTGCCAGTGGCTTATGAAAACCTTGTCAATCTTCATTGGAGAGTATGTTGTGTACATGAGCTGGCGCTGAGTGTTTTCGCCACATTCGAACAACAGGATTTCTCCTCCATATCTTAGAGCAATTGCTGAGTGCGCTCGATTCTTTGTTGGCATTCCTCCGCTGGTTCCAAGGAAGATTAGTTCTATCATAGTTGAAACTGTGTAGTAATGGTTTATAAAAGTTAGTTATTTCTTCAACACCAAAATCCTCTTACTCAAATCTTTATTCACATAGATAATGTGCTCTTCAAGTATTTTAAATCCTTGGTTTAAAGCCATCTCACCCAAGTTTATTGTGCTCGGACTGCCAATACAGCTTATTCCATTTGTAATTTCATGCAGTTTTTCTAGAATCAGATTGTAAAATTCCTCAACACTCTTACCAGGCAGGCTTGTGCTTTTGCCATATGGCGGATCTGTGACAATTGTTCCTCTTTTTTTAGTCTTGAAAAAGTCTTCAACTGAAATATCATAATCTTTTACTTCATAAAAATCCAAGTTCTGTTTACAACCAGGAATCATTTTTTCATCAATATCAATTCCAATTGTTTTAAAACCCATCAGTCCTGCTTCAAGCAGAATCCCGCCAGTGCCACAGAATGGGTCGAAGATAACATCTTCTTTCCTAGCTCCCTTGCCCCCTAGTCCCTTAGCCCCCTTCATTGGTCTTGCTAAATTAACCATTGCTCTGGCAAGCTTCGGATCTAGCGTAGTTGGATAAGAAAATGGTCGTTTCCGTGGATATCGTGCAGAAAAACCCTGTTCCACCTCAACTCCATTAATTTCCATTGCATAACCAAGTCTTTTCCTAAGCACACTCTCATCATCCAAT
>CEPZ01055919.1_pt1 | contig 16100 bp, 29 predicted proteins | sample 530461 | NCBI WGS metagenome assembly CEPZ01 (sample SAMEA2620106, study PRJEB7988) | marine metagenome | isolation source: saline water (ENVO:00002010), including | reverse complement strand
CGGATCTTGGCTACCTACAATAGCGCTCGTTGTCGTTGCTGCGGTGATCATCGGCGTCGTAATTTTATATTTGGCCCGACGATACAGCTAAACAAAACATTGGTTTAATGAAACCGCGCTTTGCTTTGCGCTCCCCCGCATGGCGAAGCCGGCTTTAAAAACCAATAGAATAGGTAAACGAAAAGATGGAATTAAAAGACCTTATCCCTATTACTATGCTTCTTATTACGCTAGCAATAGGTTTGAGTATCGGAAGTATAGTGTTGGATGAATACCAAGACCAAATACAGACATACAATTTTACCAGCACTAATTCCACCGGAAATGACGCCCATCTGACGGGCAACCGCACAACACATTGGTTTCCATTAACCCATACCGTACTGCAAGGCAGTACAGAACGTGTCTGGAACGCTACCAACAACAGCGAAAATCTTTCGCGTAATGTTGATTACATTATGAATACTAGCGATGGCGCAATTAGGATTAATGGAAGCTTCCCAAACCAAACTTTCAACATGAGCTATCTTTACAGAGGAAATCTATCGACTGCTGCAACAAATATAAGCACGTTCGGTTTAGCCTCTGTAACAACCATCGGATCGTGGATGCCTACGATCGCGCTTGTGCTAATAGCTGCTGTGATAATAGGTTTGGTCGTTGCGTATCTTGCCAATAGGATATAGTGACAACAGGGGATTCCACCCCTCTTTTTTTATTTTTTTTTGTGTATCATCATGGAGGATAGATATATGTTAGATGAATTAATGACTAATTTTAATAAAAAGAAGAATAGACCACGCATAAAGCTACTAGAAGCGGCAGAGGATGCGGGAAAGGTGGGAGGATTCTTCGATTTTTAAGGCATTCCCTAGAGAAAACAGGTTTTTTTAAGTAATTAGGGGCGCTGAATTTTCCTTATCAATCGACGCCGGCCGTTTCTTCTTCTTCCAAGTTCAGCCTCTTACGTTGCTCATATATCCAAACGTGGCTCTTGTTCACAATAGATTGTATCTCTTTAACACTTTTCCCGCGCCGCAACAACTCTTTTATAAGCTCAGTATCATCAATCTTCTCTTTCTTTTTTTCTTTCGGCAAAAACTGCATTAATAATTCTTCCTTCTTTTGCATATACGCCGCTTCGTTGATAGGAGAAAAATCATTAAACTTCCCCGCGTAGTCTCTGAACTCAGAGAACAGCTTCCCTCTCTTTTTATAATTCGTATACATCAGGTTTTTCTTTCTTCTGCCCCACGCTCTAAACTTACCTTTAAGAAAGTCGGGCGTGCCATCCTCTTTCCTAAATGGTTTCCCCACAACCTGTATAAGATGAGCTGATCTATCTACCGCAAAGTAAGAGCTTAGTTTATAGAAAGAAGGCAAGCAAAGTATATGTATATGGTTTTTGTAGCCCACGATTTCGGCAAAGCTCCTCATCATCTTATTTTCTTTAGAAGCAAACCCTATCGCGTCTCCCCCCATTCCTGCCTCATCCCACAAAAAAGCTTTTCTTTTTCCTTTCTCTTTAAGAACTACCTGAATATAGTTCTCTGAAGAGCCGCCTATTCTTTCATGGTTAAACGTGGGGTCTAGATAATAAGCGATCTGTTTTCCCAACGTGCTTTTTCCTGCGCGTTCAGGCCCGCAAATTATCATCCAGAAATCGTTATCTCTATCCAGCATGGACGGCACATAGTCCAAGTTAAGCTTTAATTTATCTTCCATGTAATATTTACGGTCGGTGATTATGGCCATTAAACCCCCCAATCCGCCATAGCGTCCATTTCTTCAGATTCTTTCCCGAAAAAGAACATCTTTTTTTCATGCATGGCGCCCTGTATCTTCATTTGGAGGCTGTGCAGTTCATGCCATATAACCGTTTTGTGCTGGCTTGCTTGCCTGTTCTGCATGACAGAATGGGTTTTGTTCTTTGCTACGTCGTACACTTTATTATGTATTGACAAAAAATCCTCCTCTATTTGTTCGTTTTTTGTTGTGTCTAGAAACATCCCTACCGCCATGTGTAATCCTTTAAGGTTTATATACCATGTTTCTATATCCTTGTTTAGGGCGCTGTTAAAGCATATTTGAAGGCATGGAACAATTACTTTATCATAGAGCTGCTGGCTCATAACCCAACTTACAGTAGGGCTATTGTTCTTCTGCGTGGGCTCGTTTTCCATTTTTTTTAGTGACAGCTACTAAAATTTATAAGAGAAGGGTCTGCGCATGGAGAGGGGAGGGGAAGGGTTGTAACATACCACAACACAAACAGGATAGACAAAAAAATGAATACTGACGCCCCCATTAGTGCGTAAACCTGCCATTGTGGCTGCTTTTCCTCCATTTTACACCCTCGCTAAGACCCTTATAACTTCTGCGTGTTCTGCTTCTTCGTTTACATACATGGGCTTGTTTTTAAGATAAAAGTTCATCCATGCATCGAATCCCTTTCCTAGCGTCCGCATAGTCTCCGTTATTATAACTTTAAAGCCCTGATCTTCCACAAACTCTTTAAGACCTTCTTCGGTAAAGTGGGTTATATGAGGGTTTTTTTCTATGCTATGCCGCAAGACGCGCGGGTTGTCGCAGCATGGAACCTCTACAAAAATCAGTTTACCACAAAACTCTTTTATTTTCGGCATCTCCTTTTCAGGCTCTTTAAAATGTTCCAAGACATGGCTCAAAAACACAAGATCGTGTTTTCCTTCTACCTGCCCCAGCTTCTCATTTATTTTCTCTTTAGTTATCCATATGCTTATAATATTGCTCTCCGGATGAGGTTCTACTCCCGTCACCTGTTTACCTTTCCGTTTTGCAACATACAAGAAATTACCAGTACCACACCCCACCTCTAACAAACTTTTTATATCCCATCCGCCATTATTTATAAGCCAACTGATCTGATCTTTAGCTTTCATGCGCCTATACGCTTTTTCTTTATATCCTCCCATGCCGCTATATGATTTTGTGACATGGGCGTGTTCCCCCCAGCTTCCCACATCGTAATAGTCCTTATAGTCTTGTGGTGGTGTTGTAATAAAGTTCTTTCCTTTTTTGTATGTTTGCGTTTTAAAGTAGTTTTGAAACAGGTCTTTTCTCATTTTTTGGCCTCCCCGTCATATGTGAAATAGAATGTTTCTCTTTCCCCTAATCCCCCATATCGTACGCGCCTAACTTCGCGCTTGACGAGTTTGCATCTCCAGAGGCCGCGCAGCATTCTTAGGGTGTTAGAGGTTGAATATCCGAGACTATGGCTTATCTCTTTGCTGCAACGGCTTTCTGGAAATACATTTTTTAAGTGTTCTAGTATTTCGTATTGGTTCCCCACACGATCGTACCTCTTTTTTTTGGGTGGTCGGGGCGGTGATCAGAGTTTGTCTGTTAGTTCTATGTTTCCCCTTTCGTTGAATAGTAAAAAGATTTCTTGCCCTTTCTTCCAATCCTTTTGAGCGACTAGCGTTTTAGGTAATGTTATGTGGAATTGGTCGTTGTTGTGCTGTATTTTCGGCATTTTCAGCTACTCCATTGTTTTAATAGTATTATATTAGTTGGGTAGTATTTAAAGTTTGTGGTTTATCGGGAATTGTTAGAGGCGCCCCTAAATGTTGTCATAAAACTTATCAAATTCAAAAGTTCCTTTTCTTTTATCCATGAATGTAACAAAAGGGTGATTTTTTTGATACCATATTCCTTTAAACCCTGCTGTTGCGTCTAATATTCTCATCTTTTAACCTTCGCTTAATTCTCGCTATGCGAATCTTTCCAATACTTCCTTTTTGCTTGTGGGGATGTAATCAAAGCTAATACAAACCAAGCTACCCCCCCATAAAAACAGGCGTTTGCAGAGATGTAATTTACGTTATATGCGAGATATAAGCAGCTTGCAGACCACACATAAACCATCGTAAAGCCCCAAGCAATTTCTTTTGCGTTTTCAAAAAGGTTTAGTATCTTCATTTTTTCCCTCTTTATTTTTTTTTGGGTATTTTTTCGTACAAGAAAACTAACAACACGCACAGAGTACCCCAGAATATTGCTATTCGCATTCCTAAAGTGGCCCATGCTGCGATGACGCTTACACACACGCCCATTATGAGCATCCATTCTTTCTGCTGCTTCTCTGACGGCTCTCTTTCTAATTCTATTTCTTCTTCCATGTTCTACCTTTAACCCCTCCTTTATACTTTCCTTCCTGTTTTGCCCGTTCTATGCCTATGCGGCTTCTCCAGCGCGTATTATCCAATTCGTACTCTGAAAGCAAGCATTTAAGCTTGAACATAAAACGGCCGTCCGGCTTCTCCAAGTCGTTCTTTCCGTCGTACAAGCTTATGACAGGCACCTTTACATCGTCGTACCATTCTAAAAACTCCAGTGCGTAGCGTAGATCTCTTGTTATGCGATCTAGTTTACTAACGAGTATGGCTGAGTATTGGCCTTTTTCGCAATCCATGCAGAGCCGCCTCCAAGCGGGGCGGTCTGATACTTTGCCGCTTTCTGCTTCGTCTGTGTATGTCCTATACTTCCAGCCGTTCTTTTTGCAGTGTTGTATAAGTAGTTCTTGTTGTTGTCGGATGTTTTGGTCGTCTGTACTCACGCGGCAGTATACGGCTACTAACACTTTACAGCCTCGTATCTGTATTTTTGTGGTGGCCGTAGTACCGGCTCGTCGTCTACTATGAGGCGGTAGACGTACCACACAAAGGGGGCGCCGCCGAGCAGTAAGCCGAGTTCTAGGCCCTGCTCTCCAAAACTGTTTATGCTTACCATGATTTGGCCGCCGTTGAAGTAGGCCGCAAAAAAGGTAAGTATCATTAGGGTATAGGCGCCAAATAGTAGGCTTAGTCCTGCGATTCTGGCAAGTTTATCAAGAAAAGTTAGCATTTTTGGCCTCTATCTTCTTTAGGGTGTAAAAAATTCTCATTGTATAACTTACGACCAAGCCGCTCTGCGCGATCAGAACCGAAATCAAACCGTACAAGAAATATCCTCCCTTAAATAACAACACCGCCCCAACCGAAAACAGAGCGGAAAACACCAACAGGAGTACACATTCCAATAAAAACAGGTTTCTATTCATCTTTCGCCCCCGCGTCGTTTTGTGTTGCTTCCCAGAAGCTTGTTCCGTTTTGTAGTGTTTGGTTCCAGGTTATGTTGATGCATTGGTTTTAAATAATCTAATAGTTTACTTTGTAATGATGATGTTGCTCCGCATAAATCTTTACAATTGTAGCAATAACCAAAAAATATATCATCTTTATGTTTACTAGCATAAACAAAACTATCAAGAAATTTATAGCGTTTTATATTAATTATGCCTTTTTTTACAAGAATATGATTTTTAGGAAATCTTAAAACAGTATCAATAACATCATCATTATTTAACAATTCAGCTTGTATTTTTTCTAAATAATGTTCTTTATAATTTGCTGTATTAACTCTTAATACAGATTTACAATATTTTTTCAATCTATTATATTCATATAATCTTTTTTTTCTATCTTTAATATTATCTAACGCACAAATAGATGTATTAATTATTAATCCATTACATCTTTTAATTTGTTCGTCATTCAATCGTTTTATATGTTTTGTTACAATAATGATATTTTTTTGGTATGGTTTTATTTTATCAACGATATTTAATGTATGTTCCCAATCAAATGATGGGTCACACATAACGCCCAATCTGACAAATGGTATTTTTTTAAGTTTTTGTACTATCTCAAAAAAATGTTTATCACTTATGAAATATCTCTTTATTACATCACTGAAATTATAACCTTTAGATTTGGCTATTTTTACAGCATAGCAAATACCATAACATCCATTACCATTATTTAATTTAGTATTTACACATCCTTTAAATGGGTCTAAATCCCAACACCCTCTGGAATTTTTACTTAATTCTATTTTATTAAGATATTTTTTCATCATAATCTACCAATTGGTGGGTACAGTTCTTTTATCTTTTTAATATCCCCTTTATAAAAAACCAATATCTTTTGTTCTCTTTTAGGAAACTTCCTATAATCTAAAGTCCTTTTTGCATGAGCCAACCTTGTAAACTCACATTCTAAATATACAATTTTATTATAAATATGTAATCCTTGATTTTTAAAGAATAACTCATGTTCTGCTTCGCAACCATAATAACCACCATACTTATCTCTAGAATCACCAGTCATAACAACAAAGAAACAATTATCTTTTAGATGTTTTATTGCTTTTTTATAGCCTTCAAATAATGAATATCTAAATTCTTCATAAGTTTTTTTATTATTTAATTCTCCTTCTGGAATAACCCCCTTATAATCTACATATTTTTCAACTTTATAATATGGTGGACACATGAAACATAAATCAAACATACCTTCTGGTTCATATTTTGAACTGTCACTTTTTATCCATTTTGCAACCCCCTTCAAATCACCACATAATTTATTATTTACATCACATTGATTTTCTCTTATCTCACTAGCTATATATTCATAACCATAACTAGCCGTAACAAAACCAAACTGTACACCCCCTCCAAATGGGTTATACACTCTTTTTCCATCCTTTGGCATAAAGAATCTAAGTATAACTTCACAAGCACAGGGGTCTAATACTGAAGCATTTCCATTAAAAGATTTCCCCTTATTATGTATTATTTTATTATCTTTTATTTCCCTATTTGATAGTACAATATTTGAAAATCCATTTTTACCTTGCCAACACCCATCTCTTGATGCAAATTTTGGGTTTAAAATATTATGTTTTTTCCCTGCTTCTTCTATTTTTTCGTTCCATTCTCTTTTTATTTTTAACCAATCTGAACGAGTTGTTGTCCAAGCATTTGTCATTGTTGCATGAGCCAATCTTTTCATCCTAACTTGGTCTAAAGTTCCATAAACCATGTAAGCATAACCACTCAAAATAAGGTATGTTTTAAATCCAATAGCTTCAAAAACTTTTGGACATTCTAAGTCATGTTTTGTACTTACAGTCATTATCATAGGATACCCATAAGTATTTTGTTTTATTATTTCTTTAACCATTTGGCTATATATCTCTTTATCCTTTCTATCTAATTCCATAGCTGACTGAAGCAAACAAAATTCTCCTGCTTCATGGTTTACTTCAAATGTAAAAAATCCAGAAAATTTATTATCTATTTTTAAAATTATTGCTGAATGTATTTGCATATTCTTTCTTGAAGCCCTATATGCTATTTTATCTCTTAACGCTAAATCAGCTACTTTAACTTCATAACCTGAACCAATTACGCTTTTTACATATTCAAACTCTATCTTTTTTTCTATTAGTTTTTTTTGCATTTCTCATAACCCCCATTCTATTATAAATTTCAAAACAATTATTACATACAACCACACCATTATCAAACTTATAAGTTGATATTTTAGTTTCTATTTCACAAACATCACAATAATTAACCACTGAATCACCTCCCCTTAAAACCTCTCTCTCTTTATAACCTTATTCCCTTCTCTTTTCTGCAACCATCGCACATAACAGAACGAATAACAACATTTTTTTTATTTTTATTAAAACACTCATATAGGAATTTATAATATTTTAATTTATGAAATGTTTTCAAACCGATTGTTCTCTGTTTCGGTATCATTTTATCCCTCTTGTAGTGTTTTGTTTTCCATGCTCTTTTCCAAATCCTCAATAGTCCATATTAATCCTTTATTTTCTATGTCTAGCTCGTAAGCGGTTACGCATCCGGCTTTGCGGTTAGGTTCCCAAAACGTCTGCCCTGCGGCCTTCAAACAGTGAAACAGGTTGTACTCCTCAGCGCCCAACCCTTCATATACGCCTGTGCCTGCCTTTACATAGCCGAATAGGAAGCCGGTTAGGAACAATGCGGCGGCCAAAAAGGCGTAGCCTGTGGCCATCAGGGTTTCTTTTTTAAAGCCCATTTAAGCACCTTGATGTCATGGTCGAATATTACGGGGTCGATTTCTTCCAAGTTCTTTATCTGTTCGGTTATGTGTTGTTGTGTTCTCAGGTTGCTAAACGCCCAAGATAAGACGTATAGGGTTTGGTTGTCTGGGCGGGTCATGCTCAGGTAGTCTCCCATCGTGCTTACTTCTTCATCCATTTTCATAGTTCCTCCCCTTCTTCTTGTTTGTTTAAAAATTCTAGGCTGTTGTATTCCTGACATGTGGGCTTGTATTTGCAGCCTCTGCCTTCGCTGAAGGTGTCGCAGTATAGTTTGGTGACGTATGGATCCCGTTCCGCTAGTGCAAGAAACGGGCACTTATACTCGTTTGGTAGTATGGGAGTTCTAGCGGAGGGGAATCCATGAACATACAATGTAAGCGTCTGGATAATCATTTTTTGGGCGTTATCTTATTGCCCTCTACGGTGAGCGCGCCGCTCAAAGACATGAGGCGGATTATTTCCTTTATTGTTGTCTGCTTCAGGCCGTATTCTAGCGCGATCTGCGCGGTTAGGATCTCGAAGTGTGCTTCTTTATCTCGTTCGAGGACGGCGAGTATTTGTTTTTTGATGTTTATTCTTTCTTGTTTGGGGCTTACCATTATTTTTTCCTTCGTAGTTCTCTTATGATGGCGCAGTTAATGAAATGGTTGCGGCTCATGTAGAGGCCTTTGTTTTTGCGTAGGGCTTCGTTGATGGCCCGTATGAGGCCGTTCTGCAGGTAGATGCTTATTACTTTGCCGTATTTCATTTTTTGAGGCATTCCGCGATTATTTCAGTGTGTGTTGCTATGGCGTTCAGGTAGTCTCGTATTTCTTTAAGGGTTAGGTGTTCTTCTGCGTTCATTTTGCCCTTTTTGGCTTGATCCATATGCCGAATGCTTCTCCGTTGTCTAGTACCCATGTTCTGCTGGTGATTTTTCCGTTCCGTTTTTCTATTTTCCCATACATTTTATACACCTCTTGATGTTTTAATAATAATATAATGTGGTATAAGTAGTATTTAAATGTTTCTATTCTGGAGAATACATATATATAAAGGTATAATATATATAATAATATAATTAGGTTTTAGTTATGGTTAGGTATACCTTTTTTTAGATATATTTACCATATAGAAATCCAACTACCCAACATTATTTCAATGTGGTGAGAAGGGAGGGGGTTTTCGTCATTTTTTCGTAGTCCTATTCAAAAAAGCACATACCTACCACCGCCCCAACCATATCTATTATATTATTATATATATATATCGTTGTGTGGGTGACCAATAAACACACTAAAACCTACCTAAAGAGAAATAATGCTGGAGGAACAGGAGAAAGAGGGATAAAAAAGGTTTCTCAATGTGTGGGATTGGGGAATCCGAAAACTCCAAATCCTCCAGCGGGTGAAAGTCTACATACCTATCTTTTCTTTTTACGTCTAGCTTTGCGCTTCTTCCTCAAAGTATCAACACCTCATACAGTTTTAGTAACCATTCCCAAACGTGGAAGCTTCAAGCCTCTTCTTCCCTTGTCGTGCTTCTTCCACCAAATCATATCCTTTCATCGCTGGCATAACAAAATCACCCCCAACAATTCCCTAACAGAAAGGGTTGTTTATATATTATTCGATTAGTCGCCCCATATCGCAACCCCCGTCGCGGCCATAGACATTACAAGTAAGCTCACAATCCACAAATAGACATCGATCAAGCCCAGCGTAAAGAAAATGCTGGATAGCACAAAGCACAATATCCCCGCGCTAGCAAAGCTTATCCTTATACCCTTATGGTAGTTCACCAACACCATAACGACAAACAACGCGATCAATAAGTAGCCAAAAAGCCATCCATCCATTAACAGGTTGAGAGCATCAGCTAGCTGAAACACGTTATTAGCGCCTGAAACATTTGTTAAATTATACTGAACCATTTTCTTTTTTAGTATCTTATGTTTAACACCGAATTAATGATTATGAACAACACAATAAGGATAATACTGATATACGCTAAACTTATCCATATCTCATCTATGTTCAGCCAATCCCCCGTCATTTGAATAATCTCATTAGCAAGCGGGAAAGCATTAAAAATCAGCTTTACAGCCCCAAAACTCCCACTAATAAAACTATACGTCGTGTCGCTGTCCTCCCCCACCGGAGAGCCGCGCACATCCTCCGAGATGTTCGCTACGAGGTCGTTCACCTGCGCGGATTGGTCAAAATCCGAAAGCTGGCTACTATTATAGCTTACCTGATAGACGTCTGCCATGTCCGCAAAGAACGTCCAACCCGTAACTATGATAGTCATAAACAGTACAAGACCTATAAGGAAAGTATGAAGTTTCATCTTAGGCTCTTACCTCCCCTGAACACGACAATCAGGCCCACTATGATTAAGCTTACTACGCCGGTGTAGCTCATCCACGCCAAACCCATGAACGCCGCCCACGCCGTAGCCATAAGCGTAAGAATAATGCTTGCAACAGGAAAGTATGCGCCCACAAGCGCAAAGCTAGCAATCATAAACCCCGCCAAGAACAACGGCAACCCCATAGTAGCCCAATTCCTACCTATGGTGAACTCGTCGTGGCCGGCAGCGTACTTCGTGCTGTTAATGTATAGGTAGCCATCGACAACATATGTTCCGTTCACCTGCGCAGATTCGTTTACATAGCACAGTATCGTGCCGGACGCCGCAGAACTACAATTATCGCAGATCGTGGCGTAGTCGCCCAAGCGCACACGCCTAACCAATAAACAAGCGTTGTCTATGCGGCTGCGGGGATCCTCATAAGTAAAACGAGCATTTCCAGAGGCGTTGCTATACGTCACGTTCGTTATTATACCTATGAAGCTAGTTAGGTCACTAGCAAAGTCCGCCGTCAAAAACAGTTGATAAAAATAGGACGCCTGCGTAAACTTCAACGGATTAGTGATAAGCCTCACTATACCTTCATACTCGAAACTCAAATAATACCATTGTTCATTAGGCACAACCGAAAGAACAGCGCCACCGCCGTCATCCGTCCGTGTCATTTCTACAATTATATATCCCGACTCGTTCGCGTAGTACCTATAAAGCCTTACTGTGACGTTGCTCAAATCATTCCCGCTTTCGTCATTAACATTGAGATTGATAACGCTGCTGTCTGTGTCGTTTATAGAATACAATACTGTATTTATCTGAGTTAAAGCCTGTCCGGCCGTTACAGTATAATAATGGCTCCTCTGTCTAAAATCTGTAAACGAGTAGTCTATCCTATAATCGCCCAGCTCATTTGCATTGTAAAGAGTGAAATTAACATAACCATCAACAATAGAAAAATTATCATAACGTGGCTGCCCACTTAATGGAATTATGTTCGCCGTGCCGTTGAGAAGTATGGGTTCATTTATTTCCTCATCTCTAAAACTAAAATTATATGTTATATTATATTCAGATTCGTTATAAATGTTTCCGTATGTATAAATACTCGCTATTTCTGAATTAGTCAAACTTATATTAAACATTTTAATTTCGCCAATTCTTCCTTCAAAACCCGTATGGACACCACCATTGTCACGTTCGCCGAAATGCAAGTTTCCTGAATCAACAGGAAACAACGCATTTTCTGCGATTGTAGATGTCATATATTCTCCATCTATGAATATAGACATATTGTCTGAGGCTGCGTATCTTACGATAACATAATTATGCCATTGGCTATCCAAATAAGCCGAATAAGGCGTTCCAACTCTCCATTCCGCAACGCCTGCGCCTGAATCTTTTGCGTGAACGCTCATATTATTTACGTCATCAAGCCACCCAATATTTATCCATGCGGCGCTACTCCAATACTTTCCGAAAAGCGCCCCCTCGTTTGCGTTGCTATCTGTTTTGAACCATGTGCTTATAGTGTAACTTCTATCGCCTAAATATCTGTTGTCGATAGGGGTATATATTTTTGTGAATGTTCCGTTAGGTTCAAAACTGCTTCCTTGCGCATTTAGTCCGTTTCCGAAAATTACGCTGTCGTTCCTCCAAATATTCAAATAGGTTTGAACTATTGTCACGTTGTAGGCTGGCGCTTTTACCCCTCTATCTTCTGATTCGTTCCCGTAGCCTTCATTAAAAGGATAATAATGGATAAGGTCTGGAGAAAGAGTGATTGCAGCAGAAGTATAAACTGCTAAAACAATTAAAAGCACAGGGATAATAAGCAGTAGTTTTTTCATTAGCTGAACCTCGTATACAGCAAGACCATTATTATTATGGCTGCTACGCCTATCATTAATAAGTAATTGTCAAAAAGGAACGACGTAAAAGTAAACTCCTCTACTGCGGTGGTTAAGCTATCTTGATCTGCCATTGTGTCGAAAGTGTTCGCAAACACCGCAGTAATGACTAACACAAATAACAGTACAAATATGGATATGAAAAACATCGCGGGGTGCGTATTGGAAAAGTACGCTCCCACCCCCACTCCCACCAATAGGAGTACAAATATTGTTATTACAAGCCCGTCGAACAGGTTGTTATATCTATCCTCTGTGCTGTAAAGGATTTCCATGCTTGCATTAGTAGAGCTTATTTGAGTGTTGTTTTCGAGGTTTGCTCTTGCGTTTTCAAACACGCGGCTACCAATGATGGCTATGAGGGCGAATGCGAATACTACAAAGACCAATACGAAAAGGTCTAGTATTCCGCCGCGCTTATTCATCTTTCTTTTTTTCATATTCTGAACTCGAAAGGCTTCTTTTTCTTCTTCCATCCCTCTATCTTTTTAAATTCTACGGGGTCGTGGCTTATCGCGTGGGCGATCTTGCGTGTTATTTCCGTCTTTGGGGTTCCGTAGTCTTTGTTTATTTCTTCTAGTGCTTCCCAAAACTCCGAGCTTACTCGTATGTTTTTGTATCTTTTCATTTTTGTACCATTTTTGGGAATGATTCAAACAGGTGTACGCCTGCCTTTATGGTTATCCATGCCGCGCCTGCTACATATGCGTAAATGAATATTTTGTAGTATGTTGTTGTGATGTTAAGGGCTGTATTGTTCATGGTGACTGCCATAGGTATTAGTAGGAGGGCGCCGGAGGCTGTGCTGAACACCAAAAATAGTTTTAGTGGGTAGTGTTCGCTGTCGAGCAGGTAGGCTAGCAATCCGAGTAAAGCCGTCACGCTGCTTGCTATGAGGAGTATGCTAAACTTCCATGTCTCGTAGCCGTCCGTGACGTTCACCCTGTAAGTCCAGATAGGAGAGAACACATAGTCGCTTGTGTTGCCTGTCTCGTTAAACTCCCATAGCTCAGTCGCGCAACGCCAAGCCATCTCTACGCTTTCTGTTGTGTTGGGTGTGCTTGTTTGTAGCTCGTAGCTTGTACTATAAGGATCGAAAGTTACAGTTCCAAACGCCGCCATATCTCCCGTTTCGTTATTGAACAAGTGCAAAGCCGCAATATCATTAGTTCCGTTGGCGTCGCCCGCCTCGCATTGTAATAAAACACCTGTTCCGTTTAGGTCGGTAGTGTTTATTACGCTACCGTTAGGCGTCCCCCCGATCGTGGCGTTTGCTATTGTGTTAAGAAAACCTGTGCTTACTGTTTGCGTATAGAACTCTTGCCCTTTGTCGTCCTCCGCAAAGAAGCGAAAGTTCCTTCCTACCCCCGCTAAAGGAATAAGAGTGTAATTATTTTCTGAAACATTCCCCTGATAGTTGTCGCCTGTTATTTGTTGCATGGTGACGTTATGAAATACGGTAGGTATTACTGTCGGATCCCACCACTGAAGCGTTATCGAGGATGTGTTTAGGTCGCCGTCCAAGTCCTGAAAGGTTGCGTTGAGGCTTGCGTTCTCTGATTCAAACAGTTCAGTATTTCCATCGCTATCCGTATCGAAATTAAATTGTGTGTTGTTAATAACAGGATAGCCCCCTACCGGATCTACTGTTATGCGGTGTTCGTCCGCGTACCATTCACCCACAGCCCCGCTATTAATCGAGACATGGCCCAGCCCGACGATGCGTGCAGGGTAAACCTCGTCAAAGTTCCGCCCTGTTACGTTGGCCAAGAGAGAGCCGTCCACCCAGCAAGCCGCTAAGTCGTTAGCCCCCGCAGGTGTTGAGTTAATAAAGTATTCGTAGTAGTGCCATGCGTCCTTAGTAACATTGATTCTTACCGAGTACAGCGGGTCGAATGTGGCGTTGGTATCATCAACAAAGCAACGCACACGGCCGTCGGTCTCCAAAACAAAACCCATACTAAGGGTTGTTCCGGCCGCGAGCGTGCTCCAAGTGAGAAAAGTTCTTCCTCCTGCCCAACTATAATTGGAAGGTATATAAAGATAAACACGGCTATAATGCTCTCTCGCGTAAACATTCGCTCCCGCGTTTACAAATATATAGTTTCTCGTTGTAGAAGTGTTTAGTTTGTGAAAGCGCGCGCTGTAAACATCAAGGTATGTCGTTGCGTTATAGTCCCCCTCGATTTTGTTGTTGCCCGTGCAGCTTCCACTATACCCCTCACCGCCGTTACACAGGTTTGTGTCGCCGCCTTCAAAGTTGGAATAGAACAAGCTCAACCCATACCAGCCGCTGAACGTGGAAACATTAAACTTTACTGTTTCATCATCTTGTAAGAAGTTTATCGGGCGTTTTTCGAGTTGGTCGCCACACTTCCAGAACAAGCGATCCCAGACGCCGCAGCGCACAATGCTTTCTACTGGAAAGCTAAACCATTCTTCCTTTATATAGGTTGTGTTGTCGGAAAAGTTCCGGTAAGTAATATTCTTTAGGTGTCCGGTTCTTTGCAGCTGTACCGTCGCGGTGTCAAAATTCATATTAATAACGCCCACCAAATGCGTGGCCTGCTCCGTGTATGTTGTATGTTTGCCTAAGTAGCCGCCCGTCGTCAAAACATCAAAGAACCGCCCCATGTTAAGGTCGATGACGCCCTGCCCGCCCCGCTTCTCTGCTTCATGTATAAAAACATGGTCTTGTATGTGTTCCGCTTGTGTTCCGTTAATCCAAACGTCCACAGTCCGCCCTCTATCAATATAAGAGACTTCGCCCACCTCGTCGCCCGTCTGATTTTTTACGCGGAAATCGTAAGCCTCCGCCGTTGCGAGTGTCGAAATCATCAATACCACCAGTAAACTAAACTTTAACCTCATTTTTTTTCTCTCTGTACGCGTACAGGTAGCTAAATATTTTTATTCCGTAATACACTAAAAACCAAAACGTCGCAAACGTCGCCGTCCACGTTGTGACCTTTAGGTAGCTTGTTAGTGTTTCTATGGTGTCGCTGCTTGCGCCGTTGTCGTCTGCTATCGTGTCTGCTAGTCCTATGCCTAGCGGCAACATCCAAATAGTAAGTATTAAGAATAATAATTTTAGTGGTGTGTGTTCTTCGTCTAGCGCTCTGCTCAGTAGGAAGAATAAGAAGGTTACGCCCATCGCCATCGTTGCAAGCGCAACCGTCCACATCGTCATGGTGCTACCCCCGCAGGGCTTATCGGTGCAGCTTTCATTACGCTGCTCCATTTGGCGGTTGCGTCTGCCGCCATCTCCTGTGCGTAGCTCAAAGTAAGCAATATCAGAACGAAACATATTGCCATCGTACCAACAAAAATTATTACGTTTCCGTACTTCTCCCACACACTCTGCTTTAAATGCTTCTCCATCTTTTCCTTACTCCGCACAGCCGCCCAGTACTGCGCGTAGTTACTGATAGGCTCAAACACCGCAGGGCTGTTAATACTAAACTCTAGCGGCTGCAAAAGCCCGCCCCGTCGCTCAAAGAAAACCCACCGCTTCTTTTTTTCCATCATCATAATGTGGCCGAGCGGCGCCTCTATCTCGTCTTTGCTTTTGAAAAGTTTAAGCTTGCTCACGTTGTCTTTATGGTCTAGTCTTGCTTTATCCTGCTCTATGCTTATTCCGCTTTTTGTTTTCTCAAAAATAAAAATCTTGTATTTGTATTTAAGAAATCTTAAAATAAACCATCCAGCACCGAGCGCGATGGCGACGTAGACCAAAGCTATAATTATGCCTACCGCTACGTTTATGCTTCCACCGCTTCCCATGCTACTAAAAATTTCCTGTAAATCTCCAAACCATCCAAGAGCCATTTTGTTTTCTCCCCCGTTTATGCTTGTGTGAATGGGTTCGCCCCAAACCAAGCTTTCTTT